>ERZ825137.265-NODE-265-length-76805-cov-5.446098_pt1 | contig 76805 bp, 74 predicted proteins | sample MGYA00519873_ERZ825137 | MGnify/ENA primary metagenome ERZ825137 (study PRJEB31778, sample SAMEA3449190) | human gut metagenome | biome: human gut; feature: human-associated habitat; material: faeces | place: United Kingdom | collected 2010/2012 ...
TAAATGATTTTTTAAACATATCATATCACTTCCTCTCGTACTTCTTAAACCAAAACCCTGAATATTTAGCCTCTAGCTTGGAAGTGATAAGCATCTTACCCTGCTTCTCGAGTTTGTATTATATATACTTAATTATTCTTGTCAATAAATTCGACAAATGTCGACAAAATTAGAACCTAGAAAGCAAAAAAAAATAGGTATTACCCTATTTCTTGTTTGTAAATAAATCATCAAAAATCACTTCATAATTATTAACACATATAATTTCGATTCCATCTTTTATATAATCTGGAAGATATTCAATTTCGCGTTTGTTTTGTTCTGGAATATAAACAGTCTTAAATCCTTGATTATAAGCTCCAATTAATTTTTCTTTTATTCCTCCAACTTTATATATATCCCCATGTAAAGTAATTTCTCCCGTAAAACATATATTACGATTAATACTTTTATCTAAAAGCAAAGATATTATTGATGTTGTAAAAGCGACCCCTCCACTTGTTCCATCTTTTTTTATACTTGTTAAAGCATTAATATTTATATCATTTGCATTTAATACTTTTTTATCTATTCCAAAAGTTTTTAAATTAGATACAATATACATATAAGCAATATTTACACTTTCTAAAGTTGTTTCAGCAATATTTCCAGTTAGATTTAAATGTCCTGATCCTGGTGTTAAAACAGCTTCGATTGGAATAACTTTTCCCCCTAAAGGAGTTACTCCTAAAGTATTTACTGAACCTGGATAATTCGCGATAGCTTGTTCTTTCATATCATATTTTACTGGTCCTAAAACATTTGTTACAAGCGATTTAGTTATAGAAAGTATATCACTTTCATTAATGATTATGTGTCTTACTATTTTTCTTAGTATTCTTTCTAAATTACGAGCCCCAGCTTCTTTAGTATAATAATTTATAATATATGATAATACTTCATCACTTATTTTATATTTCTTAGTGTTATATTCTTTAAAAATAATTGGTAATAAATACTTTTTAGAGATATCAATTTTCTCTTTTTCAGTGTAACTATTAATATTTATTATCTCAAGACGATCTTTTAAAGCTGCTGGAATATCTTTAATATCATTAGCTGTAAGAATAAATATTATTTTGGATAAATCAAATGGTTCTTCAATATAGTTATCAATAAAGGTATGGTTTTGGTTTTGATCCAAAATATCTAAAAGAATTGAAGCAGGATCACCTTTATAATCACATACCATTTTATCAATTTCATCAATTAAGATAACTGGATTTTGAGTTCCACATTTTTTTATTCCTTGAATTATCTTTCCAGGAGATGAACCAAGATATGTTCTTTTATGTCCAACAAGTTCACTTGCATCATTTAATCCACCAACACTTATCTTATAAAATTTACGATTTAAAGCTTCGCTTAAAGACATTCCAAAAGTTGTTTTACCTACTCCTGGTGGACCTACTAAACATATAATTGGAGCATTAATATCAGGATTATTCTTTTTTATTGCTAAAAATTCTAGGATACGAGTTTTTACTTCTTCTAAGCCAAAATGTTTTAAATCCATATGTTTTTTTACTTTTTTTAAGTCAGTTTCATCTTCACTTAAAACTCCCCAAGGAAGTGATACAACAGTTTGTAAATAATTTCTTATTACAGAAGAATCTGGATTGGCATCATTTGTGTATGAATATCTTTTTAATTCATCTAGAAGTTTATTTTTGCTTGTTTCATTTATCGGTAAAGTTTGGATTTTTTCTTCAAATTCACTTACTTCTTTATTTTTGTCTACACTTATACCTAATTCAGCATTCAATTTTTCTATTTTTTGTTTAATTAAAAACTCTCGTTGTTCTTTTTCATATTTTGCTCTTAATTCATCATCTATTTTAGTTTCAATATTAGTTATTTCTAGTTCTAAACTTATGTCTTTTATCAAAGATTTTGCTCTTTCCATTGTATCAAAAGTATTGATATAAGATATTTTCTTTTTTTGATCAAAAGGCATAAAGTTAGTTACTATATCTACAAGCATATCCAAATCTGAGATATTGTTTATTGTACTGGCAATACTATTTGATGTATGAGGATTAATCTCGATATATTTAGATACTAATTTTTTTATTCTACGACTTAAAGCTAAAGATTTTTTCTCATCAAAGGATATTTTTTCTGACTTTTTTATATTAGCTAACAAAATATTGGTATAAACTTCATGGTTTTTATAACCATCTACTTGAACACGATTTAAACCAACTAATATTATACGATAGTTACCGTTTGGAAGTTCCATTTTAGCCTTAATTTTAGTTAAAACTCCAATATCGGGTAAATCTTTAAAAGATGGCGATGAATCTAATGCGTCTTTAGGACAAATAACTAATAATTTAGATTCATAACTTTCTTCAGATAGATCAACAATTTTTTTACTAAGCTCAATGTTAAGTTCAATTCGAACTTCTTGATAAGGAAGAATTATGAGTTTTTTTATCATCAAGACTGGTAAATTTTGGTTCATAATTGTACCTCCTTAAACATGCTTTTTATTATAGATTTTTTTTGTTTTTTTGTAAAGAAAAAACGAATAAAAATGTGCATATATTTAAAGAATGTATAATAATCTTTAAAAACCCATATTTAAATATAATAATTTTGTATACATATTCTTGCGTATAGTACGTTTGTTTGTTATAATATTCTTAGGAACATTTAATAAGTTGGGTGATTTGCCAAACTTCAAAAAAGAAGGAACGCGATATAATGAGTAAGAAAGATTTTTTAATCTTATCTTTAATCATTTTGATTTTCCTCTTAGTATTATTACTATTTATAGTGTTAATCTAAAAAAATCACCTAACTCAGCGATGATTTAGGTGAAACCCATTTATAAGGAAACACTCAACATGCTACTATTGAATGTTCCTTTTTTATTGTATGCAAGTTTTCTTAACATATTCATGATATTATAAAAGGCTTCTTTTAACAAATAGCTTTTATTTAATAAAAAAGAAAATAGCTTCTCAGCTATTTTCTTTAATTGTTTTGTTTGTTACTTTTTTTCTTTAATATAAATATTAATATCAAGAATAAAATAACTATAATTATAATAAAACTTACATTTTTAAATTTGGTATTACTTTTATTAGAAGTTTCTTCTTTCGCTGTTGTTTCTGGATCTTTAGTTGTATTATTTGTTGTCTTAGTTGTAGTTTTACTTGTCGTAGTTGTTGTTGTAACTATAGTAGTTTGAGTGTTGTTTGCCGTGTCCGTTGATGTGCTCTTACTTATCCAATCTACTCTGGCAGTTATACTTCCATGATTTCCAGCTTCATCGATATATTCAAAAGTGAATTCACCATTTTTAGTAAATGTGTAAGAAGTCTTACCATTATTATTTAAAACTTTAACGTTAGTTTTATCAAATTTAATTTGAACAGTTACATCTTTGTTAGTTTTTCCTGTAATATTATAATTTAAAGTTGCTTTGGGTGAGGCTTTGTCAATCCATGTAACTTTGGCAGTTGATGTTCCTTTATTTCCAGCTTTATCAACAAATTCAAATGTGTATTCTCCATTTTCCAAAAATTCGTACTTGAAGTCGTCTGCATTTGTGCTAAGTTTACCATTTTTTACTATGCTAATCTCTTCGTTAACTTTTAATGTTGCTATTACAGTTTTATTAGTTTTATTGGATATATTATAAGAAATTGTTCCAATTGGAGCAGTTTTATCAATCCAATCAACTTTAGCAATTATTGAAGATTTATTTCCAGTAAAAGTATCCATGATGATAAATTCATGTTCTCCATTTTGAGTAAACGTGTATGTATTTAATCCATCTCCAAGAATACGTACACTGTGTTCATCATAGTCTACAAGCGTTGCAACAACATTCCCATTAGTTGCTTCAGTTTTACTATAATTTATTCCAGCACTTGGACTTGCACTAAGAGTTGCATCTTGATAAAAATTAAACATTCTTGCTGTGAACCAGTTTCCATTAGAAGCTTTAGTTGCTGTTATTTTTACAAACTTCACTTCTTTTGTTGGATCGGTTTCAATTAGTTTAGTATTAAGTTTTCCATGCTCATAAGCATTTACATTACCAACATAAGTTAAGTTTTTAACTTCAGCTAGATTAAACCAATTTACTCCATCAATACTTCCTTCAATAATACCATCAATTATTTTACCATTTCCTCCACCAGCAGGAACATATTCTACTTGAGATAAATGAATGGCTTTACTTAGTTCAATGGTAATAAATCTTTCTTCATCTGTTCCATTCCAAGCTGAATGCCATCTTGTATTATAATTTCCGTCGATTGCATTTTTAGCACTTCCTTGATTGGCTGTAGCCTCTGTTGAAACATCATAAACGCTTAAATAAGATATTGGAACATATTGTTTTTTACGATTAATTTTGTTTTCTGTGAAAGCAAAAGATATAGTATCACTTGCTAAACCGTTTTTACTAGCTCCAGCACGTACTTGAACTGTTTTATTACCAGTTAAATCAGGTATAATTTTATAAGATGTCCATGAATCATTAGCTGAAAAACGCCATTCTAAATCGTCAGTTACACCCATAATTTTGTTTTCTAAGTCATTATTGTATAGATCACTTGGTACTTTTCTTTTTACAATATCAATTGTATAAGTTGGAGTATTTACATCTAGACCATCAATATAGATTTGAATATTATCACTTTCATTTATGAGATTTACTTCAGCTTTAGTTAATTCATATTTTTTAGCTGTTATGGATTTAGATTTTGTGACTCCTCCATCTAAACTGTAATGCCAAGCCAAATCATAGTTTTTATATTTATCATTGAAAACAATTTTATTTTTATCTTCCCCATCAAATGAGAATGTAGCAACTACTCCATCATCAGCATTAAGTAATGTTTTAGCTATTTCTTGAGCAGCAGTGTCATGAGATACTTCAGCATGTGTAGCATTTGTTGCTTTCTTTAATGCTGTAGTTTCAGATACAGCAATATCAATACCTAATTCATTTTTTAAATATGGTTTAATAACTGCTAACATATCATCCATCGCCATTGGATAGTAAGTAAAGTTATCAATTATTTTTAAAGCTAAAGCATACCAATCGCTTTCGGAAGCACCGATTTCTTTGTAAGTTTTTATCAAATAATCATAGCTATCTAGATTGATATTCATGACGCTTATTGCTTTATTATATGTTTCTATTTTTTTACTAGTACTGCTATATGAATTAGCAATCAAATTAATATAGAAAGATTTTTTGAATTTATCATAATTGTTTAAATTATCTTGAGCTAAGTAAACATAACCAGCACTGTTGCCTGCACTATTGCTATTAATCATTTGATGAGTAAATGATTTATTAGCCCAATCAAATATTGTTCGATAACGATTACCACCATACCAAGTTGTACCAGTACTACCCCAACTAAATATTTTATTAGCTATATTCCATTTTCCAGTACCATCTGGATTAGCAAGATAATAATATACAGCTTCATGTCCAGGTTGATAAACTCCTATAGTAGGACTTCCGATACTATTAAATAAAGATTGGAACACTCGTGATTGGTTCCAACATATTCCACCTTTATCAATAACCATCCAATATCTTTGAATGTTATCGCCAAATGGAACTCCATATTCACTTAACTTATATTTTTCATCTTGAAGATCTTTATAGGCTACATTATGAAACTTATCATCATTATAACCAACACCAGTACCTGTATGGTTAACATAAGCATATACACTTTGATTGTTATCATTTTTTCTTGTGTAGTAATTTAACCATTTAATTTCGTCATTACGTGCTCCATCACTCATAAGCATACGCATTAATTCTACATGATAATTCTTAAAGTATGGTGCATAAATAGTCATCTTACCTGTATCATATAGATCTTTATAAATATTAAATCTTTCTAAGTAATTATAATCAGCATTTTTATGAGAAAATTGTAAAGCAGAAGCTACTTTGTCTGTCGAATAAGCAGCTGCTAGTCCTATCATCATTCTTTGATAAGTATCCGCATTTTCTCCAGTTAAAATATTCTTGTTATTCTCGTATAAATCAGTTAAAGTTTGAATAAAAGGAATAGAGTTAACTTCACCAACTTCAATAACCTCTTCCATTCTAGTTGTATCACTCAATAGAAAGTCAAAAAATTCTTTATAAACTTCAGAATAATTTACTAAAGCTTGAACTTTCTCATAGCCAAACTTTCTAACAAGTTCTCTTTTTAAGATAAGTTCATAATTATTTTCTAGATTATAATCTACATCATAAGCGTTTAAGATATCATCATAATACGATAGTTCTTTTAGATTAGTATAATCGATTTCTTCATCAACGTAATCATCTTTTACAAACTTTGCTGAAGCTATAACTCCATGATCTGCTGCATTACCATTTATTGATTTGTCGACAAATACTCTAAAATACTTGTAGTCTTTAATATTTATACTTATCTTAACCGATTCATTGTTGCCTTTTAAAATATCAGTGGTTTGCAAACTATCCCAGTTTGTTCCATCATTGGATACAAGAAAATTAAACTTTACACTTCCATTTGCTTCTCTTGATGCATCAACACCAACACAGGCGACAAATTTTGAGTATGTTGCTGAAAATTCACTCACATCGTAGGTTACTTGTCCATTGGCATGAACTCCCATTCCTTTAAGAAATATTTTCTTTTTACCATCAACAATTAAACTAATGGTATTCCCTTCTGGATTTTTATCCTTTTGGATATCATGTCCACTCCATCCGTTATATGACCAATTATTATCAGTTATATAATCAAGATCAGACATATAAATAATTGATTCATTTCCTAAAGTAGCAAAGGAATAATATCCTTTATTATCTGTATTTTGTACATTAACTTTTTTGTCCGATAAAAAAATGGCTGTTAAACTTAAAAGTAAAACTAAAAAAGAAAACGATATATAAAACTTTTTATTTAAATACTTCTTCACAATAATCCCCTCACGGCATATTCTAACTTAATATTTGCATATATTCAACAAGTTTATGAATATTTTTTTTATTTTTGACACTTATTTTTAAATGGACATATATCACATGTCGGATTTTTACTTTTGCAGATGTTTCTACCAAACATTAAAAGTTCAAGATGTAGTTTTCTAAAATCATAACCAGAAAAAAAATCCATTAGTTTATTTTCAATTGTTAATATATCATCAGTTTCCGAGGCAATACCTAAACGCCTAGCAACTCTTGCTACATGAGTATCAACAGCTAAAGTTTGTTCTTTAAAGAGCTCTGATAAAACAACATTTGCAGTTTTGTGTCCAACACCGGGTAAACTTTCTAAAAATTCGCGATTATTGGGAACCTTGCCTCCAGTTTGTTCTACCAAAGTTTTAGCTATTCCAATCGCGTTTTTCGCTTTTACTTTCATTCCACAGGGACTTACAATTTTTAATACATCAAATTCATTTGCCTCTGCTAAACTGTGTAAATCATATTTTTCAAATAGTTTTGCCGTTACTTTATTAACAGTAACATCAGTTGTTTGAGCAGAAAGCATTACAGCAATCAATAACTCATAATCTTTATTATAATTTAATGGACATTTCACATCACCAACAAGACTTTTAATCTCTCTAATTATATTTTTATTCATCTTCTAACCAATTGTATGAGAAAAGCTCAGGTGTGCTCTCATCTTCCTTTTTTAATGATGTTCTAACATCACTTGCACTTTTGTAGCCTTTTTCTTTCCAAGATAACAATATTTTATCAATATATCTTATACTCTTAACTCCATTAAGTATGGCTTCTTTTAGGGCTTCGCTTATAAGTTCTTCGCTTATTCCACTACGAATCCACTCATTAATTATTTCATATTCCATTGGACTTAATGGACGAACAAACTCTTTTTCAAATAAAGAAAATAAATTAGTTCTTTCATTTTTTTTGTGTTCTCTAGTTATATCACTTGTTACACTTTTAATAATGTTATCTAGATTTATCACTTCATGAACTAAACCATTACCATCTTTTTTCATAGTTATTTCTATTAAATTAATCGCGATTAGCTTAGTATATGATTCCATAATTGCTTCTTCAGTTAAATAAGTATATTTTTTTATGTTATCAATATTTAAAGTTGGTTCTTCTTGATTAGTAAAATAAATAAGTAATATAAAATCATTTAAATTTAAATTTAAAGATACCGATACTTTTAAAAGATAACTTTTTACAATAAAGTCTTTTTCTTTTAAAGTATTAAATACTAAATCATTCATAGTTACCTCCAATTCTTTATAACATATTGTTTTATTTCTTCATATTCGTTTTTTATTTCATTACTTAATACGTTTATTTCAATGTCCTTAATAATATCTTTTACCTTCTTGCTTGGCTTTAATTTTAATACATTCATTACATCAATTCCAGAAAATTTTAAATCTTTACATGAATAGATTGGCAAATTTTTATACATATCGCTTATATTGCTTTTAGAAATACCAAGGACTTCTCCAGCAATAATACAAGGATACAAGCCACATTCGTATAAAGTTATGTTATCAATAGTTCCATATTTTAGTATTCTATTTACACATTCAATGATCTTTCTTTCACTTTTAGGAAATGGATAATTCTTATTATATTCTATTTGAGCCCATATTCCAGCTTTGTTTGAGCAAGACTTTACTTTATCATAATTTATTTCTAAAACATCTAAGATACCCAGTTCTTTTAAAAGAGTTAAACCAACCTCATAATTATTACTACTGAATATTAAATCAAGCTCACTTTTTCTTCGCTCATAACTTAAAGATGAAATTAGTTGCTTATTTTGCTTTATATATCTATAAAGACTTTCTTCTAGTTCAAAATCCAGTTTTGAAGCAAAACGAATAGCCCTTAGCATTCTTAAAGGGTCTTCTACCATTTTCTCATTCATATTTCCAATGACCCTTATTATTTTTTTATTTATATCTTCTATGCCACCTACAAGATCAATTATTTTTCCTGTAGAATCCATATATAAACCATTAATTGTAAAATCTCTTCTTAAAACATCTTCTTCTTTTGATTCAATGAAATCATAGGCAACTGGTTTTCTTCCAACATACTTGATATCGCGTCTAAATGTTGTTATATCATAATTGTATAAACTGTCTTTAAAACTAATACTTCCATAAGTATCTACACTTCCACTTGTTAAATCAAAAATTTCTTTTATTTCTTTTGGTTTTGCTGAAGTAGAAATATCAACATCAAAAGTTTCGTTTCCAAGTACATAGTCTCTTACATATCCACCAACTATATATGCATCATACCCATTCTCTTCAAGTGTTGATAGAATTTTTTTTATACGCATATTTATCATATTTCATCACTGATACAATTATATCAATGCTAATATAAAAAGTCCATGTCATTTGACATGTTCTTACATTTCACTTTTGTATAAATTCTTGTAATAATCACATGATGTTAAGAGTTGATTATGAGTTCCTGAAGCGATTACTTTACCCTTATCAATTACATAAATAACATCAGCATCTATTATAGTTGATAGTCTATGAGCAACAATTACAACGGTGTGGTTCTTAACTAAATTATCAATTGATTTTTTGATAAACTCTTGGGAGTTATTATCAAGGGCACTTGTTGCTTCATCAAATAAAATTATCTTAGAATTTTTAGCAAGAGTTCTAGCGATTGCAAGTCTTTGTTTTTGGCCGCCACTTAAGTTAACTCCACCCTCTCCTAATAAAGTGTCATACTTTTTAGGCAAGGATTCAATATATTCATCTAAATAAGCCTCTTTAACATATTTTTTAACATCTTTTAATTTAATGTTTTCATCAATTATTTTAAAGTTTTCAAGAATGGTTCTATTAAATATAAATGGCTCTTGTCTAATTATTGAAACATTTTTTCTAAGACATTCTTCACTTATATCTAAAATATTTACATCATCAATTGAAATGGTACCAGCATTGGCATCAAACAATCTAGTAATCAAGTTAAATAATGTTGATTTACCTTGGCCACTTGCTCCAACTATAGCAATTTTTTTATTTGGTTCAATAATTAAATTAAAATCATCTAGTACTTTTTCTTCATTTGGGTAAGAAAATGATACATCCTTAAATTTAATTATCCCTTTCATATTTTTAATATCAGTGTTTCCAAAAACTACATCATTAAATTTTTGGTTTTCTAGTATTTCGTTTACTCTATCTAAAGAAACACTTACCTTTTGATAAGTTTCAGTAAAATCATTTAAGCATTCAATAAACCACATATATCTATATATGTAATAGGTCATTGCAATAAAGAAAGTTAAAGTTATTTGTTTATAGTAAAGTAATATTATGCATATTATAAACACGCCCACTTCTAATACTTCTTTTAAAAGGCTTATAACAATATTAAAACGAGTTTCAAGATCAATCTCTTTTTTAGACACTTTAAATATGTCATCTATACTCTTTTTGGCATTGATAATTAACTGTTCTTTTATACCTAAAGTTTTTATTTCTCTTATACCTCTAATAGACTCATTCGCTAAAGAAGTAAATGAATCTTGAGTTGTTTTTCTCTCTTTATGAGCATCCTTTAGTAATGGAGTATATTTCTTTATGATAAAATACAATATAATTAAAAATACGATTAGTATTAGACCAACTATCCACGAATTGAAAAACACATAAACTAAAATTACTAAAGCGGTTACAATGGATGAAATCATATTAATCATTTTACCAAAAGTAAAAGATAAAGAATCGGCGTCATTTGTAATGCGGTTAATTATTTCTCCACTTGACATTTCTTCAAAAGCAATAGCCGGTAAATTAAGAGCTTTTTTATATGTATTGAATCCGAGTGTTCTTGTAAGTTTACTTTCTATTTTTAAAAGCATTGAATTTGCAAGACCTGAAAGTATTGTACCAATTAAAACTCCTATAAAGAAATACATTATTAAATACATAATAGCAAGGTTAATATTGGAATTGGTTATTGCTTCAACTGCGGCTCCATTTAAATAACCTGTAAAAATACCTGTTAGTCCACATAAAAATAAAAGTATTCCTGATACAATTAATCTCCACCTATCCTCTTTAATAAGTTTAATTATCGGAATCCATTTTTTTAATAGTTTCATAAATTGCCTCCTTATATAATAATATCTTGGAAATTCATTTAAAGTATATAGATAAATATTTATAAAGTCAAATTTTTTTATAAATTTCATATAATATTCATGGTATTTTCATTTTAGGATAGTATCATCTTAGTTAGAAAAGGAAGTGATATATGAAGATAACGATATTAGGTAAAAATAAGTTAATTAAAAAAGAAATAAATAATATTATTAACGATTTAAAACTTACCGACGTTGAGGTTATAAACAACGAAAATAATAAATATAATATAAAATATACCTCTGCTATTATCATAGATAACGTTTTAATTGATGACGCAAACGAGCTTTCTTATACTGAAATGAAAAACGTTATTTATCAATTTATAGAAACATAAAATTCGACTTACGTACTTAAAAAGGAACTTTTACCCAAGTTCCTTTTTTAATTGCATTTTTTCTTTGATGTAGCATATCTTAAAGCGCTTCCCATGGTTCTCCCTAAATCTAATAGGGTTGAAACAAGTTTTACAAACGAATTTATCATTTGAGTTGTAATAGAGCCTCCAACAATACTAATCAATTCTTCCTTTTTTAGTTTCATTTGTTGCACTTAAGCGGTCTAAAATATCCATCAATCATTCCAGTGATCAGAGTAACCAAACCTCCTATTAGGATTCCCCAGGTAAATCTGTTAGCACCACCACCAATAATGTTTATTAAATTATCTTTTTTTAGTACCATACTTATTCCTTTCTAACATTAAAGACTTCTTTAAAGATATTACTTTTTTTATGTGATATATAGATAATAGTTGATTTTATGTTTCTATCAATATTCTTTAAAACTTCGATTTCCTTTTCATAGTTTAGTTCACTTAAGACTTCATCTAGGATATAAATATCTTTATATTCAATTAAAGTTCTTGCAAGTATTACTAGATTCTTTTCGCCTCCAGATAAAGGATTTATTTGACTACTTATATACGTATCGAATCCTAAAGGGTATTTTTTAATTACTTTGTCTAAAAGACAAATATTTATAATTTTATTAAAGTCTTCATCTGGTATTTTTCTTTCAAAAAGAATGTTTTCTTTAATTGTTCCATTTATAAATTTCTCATTTTGTGATGAATAGATAATATGCTCAGCATAATCATGTTTTTCTATATTTCTAATTTCTTTGCTACCAATCATTATTTTTCCTGAGTAATCATCATATTCGCGATTTAATAGTCGCATCAATGTAGACTTACCACTTCCACTTACTCCATTTAATGTAACATGACTACCCTTTTCTATTTCAAAAGTAATTTTTTCAATTGTATTTTCATAATTATTGTAAGAAAAAGTCACATTACTAAATTTTATATTACCATTTTCAAAATTATCTCCACCATTATTTTCTACATTGATATTATAAAACTCATTGACCTTTCTTACTATCTTACTTTCTAAAATAAATGTTGGTAAAACACCTAACATACTATTAAATGAAGTTAGTAAAAAATTAAGTAGAAGCTGAATAATCAAAATATCTTGAATAGAATAATTTCCTTTACTTACTCCAAACAACATCACGCTTATAACCAAGAATTCCATAATTCCTAGCATAATATTTTTCATTAAGTCTATTTTACTTAAAGTTATATCAGCAATTTTATAACTAGTTATAAACTCATTGTAAGCATCACTTAGTTTTTCTGAATAAGATTGTTCTTGATTCATATGCTTTATACTTGAAATACTAGAAATCGTATCTTGAAGCAGCACATTATATTTAGTTGATTCATAAATGTAGTTATTAAAAGTAAACTTCAATTTTTTGTACTTTTTTATACAAAATATAATAACTAATAGACAAAAAACAAATATTATAAAACAAAGTTTCAAATTTATGATTGATATTGCAATTAACATATTAAATATATATAAACTTGATAAAACTGCTTGTATAAAGGTATTTGAAATCATTGATTTCACTTCATCCAGTTCACATACTCTTTTTATTATCTCTCCTGAATTCTTTAAATGTAGTATTCTTAAAGGCAGACTAAATATGTAATCAAAAAAGTTTGAAGTTATGCTCTTACCAACTTTAGCATCCAGTTTTAAAGTTATCTTAGCAATTTCATATTCAATTAGTTTTAGGATTATAATAATTATAATAAATAATATGACGGATTTAGGATTAGTAATGTTTAATAACTGTATATAATTACTATATACAATTGATAGAAGTACAAAGATAAGGTTTAAAATTATTATTAAAATTAAACTCCACTTTGATTTTTTTAATTCTTTGAATATATTTTGCCATAGAATGTTTTTTATTTTTTTCTTCATAAGTTTTTCTTTAGGATATAAACTTATTACTACTCCGGTAAATTTGGACTCAAATATGCTTTTTCCCTCCTTGATGAGTCCAACTGCTGGATCCATTATAATTACTGATGAAGCATTATGCTCGTATATAACCACGAAATGAGAAAGAGTGTTATTTATTTTTAAATGTGCAATGCAAGGAAGATTTAACTTATCTATATTTTTTTCTTTTAGTCCAATACAGTCAAAACCATATTGTTTTGCACATTCTATAAGGTTATATGCACTTACACCTTCATCTGTAGTAAGCGAAGAAATTCGTAAATTTTCAAGTGATTCATCCCCTCCATAATATTTAATTATAGATAATAGACATGAAACACCACAGTCACTTTTTTCTTCTTGAATTACTTCAACATTTTTTCTTATCATTTTGCCTCCCTTCACTAATATCTTTAACAACTTTGATTTAAATTTCTTCTTTTTTGAAGCAAGTTTTTAAATTTTTTTTAATTTTGAAAAAAAGAAGTAAATTAAAAAATAACCGCAATATATATGTGTAGAGAAAGAGTTAGAAAGGATGTAAAATATGTTTTGGAAAATTTGCAGAGCAATAATTAAAGTATTATCAATATTTTGCTAAGATGTCATAATTTATTCTCTTTTACATAAGATATAACAGTACGGAGGGAAATTCATGATAAATAAAAAAAATTTATGGTTTTTAACATTAACTAGTATTATTTTAGTATTAGCTATCTATTATGTTACAATGCCTTTAGGAAATGATAATATGGTTTTAAACAGTAATAACAATAATAATACTGAAAAAGAAGTTATGGTTAATATCGAAGAAAGTGAAGCTTTAACTGCTGCTAGAATTGAAAAGCAGGAACAAGATTTAAATGAAGTAAAAAAACTTCAAGAAATTCTTTTAAGTGAAGATAAAACTATTGACGAAAAAAATGAGGCTTATGAACAAATTAAATACCTTAATGCTTCTAAATCAATTGAAGAAAAACTTGAAAAGGATATTAATAGTGGTTTTGAACTAACCAGTTTTGTTTCAATAAAAAATAATACAATTAAAGTAACTGTTGCAAACAAAGAAGATTCATTAGATCTTGCTAATAAAATAATAACGCTTGTAAATAAAGAAACTAATAATGATTACTATGTTACAGTAAAATTTGAATAACCCACACGAAATACCACACCTATCATAAAATATATTGGTTAAATATAAATATGAAAGTGAGGTATATTGATGAAATTAGGCATATTAACAACAAGAGAAAAGGAAATTTTTGAACTTTTAATCTTAAATAAAACAACTAAAGATGTTGCCAATATTTTAAATATAAGTGAAAAAACAGTTAGAAATCACATCTCTAATGTGATGCAAAAATTGGAAGTTAAGACACGTTATCAGGCTGTTATTGAACTCTTAAAAATTGGAGAATTAAAGTTAAATTAGTCGCATATTTGCGACTTTTTTTTTATTTCTTTCATAAAATTAATTAGAGGTGTCTTATGTTAAAATCAAAAATTGTAAAGAAAGTAAGTATTATTTGTTCAGCTATTTTAGTAATTTTGATTGTTACGATTTTTCCAAAAGAGAATCAGTCTATACTTGTTCATAAAAAAACTAATCAAAGCGGTATAATTTATCTTTTGGATAATAATGACTATGTTGCTAGGCTTAATATTGTATTTGACTCATTTGAAACAAATGAACTTATTGAGGAAATTATTTCTACTCTTACAATAAATAATGTCAATTCAAAAAAAATCCGAAATGGTTTTAAAGCAGTCATTCCGGAAAATACTAAACTTATCAATTATGAAATTAAAGATGAAAATGTTCTTTTAAACTTCTCTAGAGAATTTTTAAATATCAGTTCATCTCTCGAAGAAAAGATGATTGAAGCAATCGTTTATAGTTTAACAAGTTTAAAAGATATTTCAAGTGTGACTATCAAGGTTGAAAATGTTCTTTTAGAAAAACTTCCTAATTCTAATAAAATATTACCATCCATATTAGATCGAACAATGAAAATCAATAAAGAGTATGATATTGAAACAATTGACGATATTAAATCAACTACTATCTACCATTTAGCAAAATATAATGATTTTGTATATTACGTTCCTGTTACTAAAATAAACAATGACAAGAAAGAAAAAATAGAAATAATAATAGAAGAACTACAAAGTTCTTCTAGCTATAACACCAATCTAGTAAATTATCTTAATCAAGAAACTAAACTGAGCAATTATGAAATCCTCGACAATTCTATTATTCTTAATTTAAGCAATCAAATGTTTAACGATTTTAATTCAAACACATTAACTGAAGAAGTAACCTATGCCATAAATTTATCAGTAAAGGATAACTATAATATCGATGATGTTATTTATTATGTAGACGATAAACCTATTAATTTTTAGATTCATTTTCACTTCTTGGATGACTATGTAAATAGGCATCTTTTATTTTATCATTTGATAAATGAGTATAAATGCTAGTTGTACTTAGGTTAACATGTCCAAGCAGTTCTTGAACGCATTTTAAATCGCACCCCTCATTTAATAACATGGTTGCAAAAGTATGTCTAAAGGTATGTGGTGTTATCTTTGATGAAAGTGCACAGTTTTTTATAACACGATCAATTATATCTCTTACTCCCCTAGTTGTTAAAACACCACCTACATGATTAATAAATAAATAATCACTTATTTTATTTTTTAGTAACACTGGTCTACTATTTTTTAGATAATTTTGTAATGACTCTTTAGCATGATGATTAAAATAAACTATTCTTTCCTTATTACCTTTACCTCTAACTTTAATTTCCATTCTATCAAAATCAAGGTCATTTACTTTTATTGAAACAAGTTCACTTACACGTACTCCAGTTGCAAAAAGAAGTTCTAAAAGAGCTTTATTTCTAATGCCTAATGTATCATTTCCCAAAGAATCAATCATTTCAGTGAATTCATTATATTTCATATAATTAGGTAACTTTGCTTCTTTTTTTTGGCTATTAACAATTTTAAATGGATTATTTTTAACAATAGTTTTTACTAACAAATAATTATAGAAACTTCTTAGAGTTGAAAGATGTCTATTGATACTTGAAGCATTTAATTTCATATCTTCTTTTAAGTATTTAATGTAGGGTACTAAATTTTTATATTCTACATTTTTAAAGTTTAATCTATGTTTAAATAGATAGTCTTTATAGTTTTCTAAATCTATTAAGTAATTAGTTTCAGTATAATCAGAATATTTTCTTTCAAACCTTAAATAAGCAATAAAGTCATCTATATATTCTTCCATGTTATATTCTCCCGTATTTTAAGTAATCTTCATCAGTCAAAAATTCTTCTTTTTCCTCTCGATGTTCTTCGATTAAATCTTCTTCAGGTGGATTTCCTACTGTCTTATTTTTTATGCTTAATTTTATATTATAGTCTCTAACAAATGTCCCTAAATCATATAAAGCTCGAGACTTTAAAACGAATTTATCATCTATCATTATAAAACCTTTTTGTCTTTTTCCGTTTTTAATAATATATTTACCCGCTGAATCTTTTAAATAACCATATTTACAAACAATTACTCGGAATAAATTATCAATATTTTCACTTAGAGATAATTGGGAATAATAATCCCTCACTGATAAATTATAATAATAAGCAGACATTAATTTAAATAATTCTGTAAGGATTGGATTTTCTTTGTTTATAGTTCCATTATAAATATATTTTCTTATATGAGTGTAATAAGTTAACAATTCACTTGAATTTGAACATATGCTTTCAATTATTAAGTCAATATCACCAACAAAGTCACTTACATAAAAAGCATTATTTTCTTCAATAGAATAAACTATTTCTTTAATTATTTCTTTAATACTTTCTCTAGTAGTAACATTTTTTAAAATGAAATTCAATTCTTCACGTACTTTAAATGGATTATCTAAATCAAAAAATAAATCTTCAAGATAATTCTTAATTTTATTATCGACTCCTAAAGCATGTAGATAATAAACTGTCATTTCTTCAAAGAAATCTATTGAGTCTGCATATTCTGTAATGGAAAGTTTTAATGTTTGTGGTTCATAGTATTCCTTATCAGAAGAAAGCTTTATTTCCGGATTAGAAATTTTTTTAATGGTCGTTGGATCATCAGCTTTTCTTTGAGAACAATAATAAACTGAAAAATATTCATGAGGGAGCAGCCCTTTTGAATACAACTCTTTTTTTAAATTCCTTAAAGAATCAAATTTCATAGTAAAATCTACTATATCAAATAAGTCAGTCGAAGCATCTACTATTCCATTATTATCAATCTTAACAATCTTCCTATCAGTTGTTTCATAACCTAAAAAATATTTCATATATTCACCTATTTTCTAAACTATTACTCTTAATCGCATTATATCATGAAATATTATTATTTTAAATAAAAAAACTAATCCATATTTTGAATTAGTTCAAACTTTCTTTATGCTTACTTATATAATTTTTAACATGCAACTACTCTCATAGTAGTCATTAGTGGTAAATGCTTAAGCTTAATAAATTGTAATTTATTTATCTAGTATTGTGTTCAATAAATTTACATCTATATTTATTAATTCGTAACTTTTTCCATTTATTTCAATATTAAAATAATGATTTGGATTATAAGAAATTTTTGCAATGACATTATTATCCACATCAAGTAATTCCAACTCATATTTAGGTGATGGAAGCGTTACTGCTCCAGTCCATACTTTTGAATTGTTTATCACTGAAATAAAAGTATTTATTTTTTCTTCGTTTCTAATTGATTTTTTTCCTTTAATCTTAATTATTTTTGTCTTTGATATAGTATCTTTTATTATGTTTGGTAATTCAAGCGTCCCTTGTTTTTGTAATGTAAATGTTCCAAAATTTTTATCACAATTCATAACGGCAACTAAATCTTTTTCTTCACCTAATTTACAAACTATTTTACTGGTTTTGTTATCGTCTGGTATTAATACAATCTCATCATTTTTATTAATTGTAAATTTCCCCTTTACTTCGTTATCATTTTCAAAAAAAGCGAATTTATTTTTACCCGTTCCGTGAAAATTAATAAAGGCATCTTTAGTACTCTCATATTCTCCTTTACTATTTACATTGGTTAACATCCAAGCAGTCTCAGTGGTCTTCAATAAATTTATAGTATCTCCACACATACAACCTTCACAACACCCTTCATAGTTTTCCTGCGATTTACTTTCATTTCCATTATTTTTTTTGACACAACCAGTCATATTTAAAACCATACTTCCACATAGCATAATAAGAAAAATTCTTTTCATAATAATCCTCCGCTCTATTAATTTACCATCTTTGTTGTTTCTATATTCTTATTATACACTAAAAAAAATATTTTTGCTTTTTTTCTGCCTATTAATTTCAATAAATGAATTTTATATAAAAAAAGACTATAATATCAAGCTTACGCTTTAGATACCATAGTCTTAGCATTCCAACAAATTCATTAGTATCGAATCTTCTTTTTAAAGCACCCATAATATGTAATAAATATAAATCATAAACTATATACTAAACGTGTAACAAAATAATAATTTGTAATATAAATAGTATTTATAAAAATTTTTAAAAGAAAATGTTGAAATGCCGTGGCTAGAAACTTTGTAGTCTATTTAATTCATAAAATATCTTAATGAAACCACTTTCTTTAGATTTCAAACTCCATTGAATTTAGTTTAGAAATCTCAAAATCAGTTTTTTGAATTTTATCCTCAACTTCTTTTAATTTTTTCTTTATTTCATTAATATCAAAATTAATGCTTTTACATTCAAAATATGAATTATTGACTTCAGTAACTCTTCTTTTTGAATTTTTTGATAACAATAATTGTTCATAAGCGTTTTTTATCTTTCTTAAATTAGTATTATCAACTATAGCTTGTTGAATAGTTCTTCCATCAGTTAATTTAAATGAATTGTTTTTTTCATATAGCAACGCTTTTAATTTTGATAATCTTGAAATGTTTTTTTCTAATTCCTTTAATTCTAAATCAAACGTTTCTTTATTATCTTCTATTACATTTACCCTTCCGTCTAATTCTTCAACTGTTGTATTAATAGATAAATCTTTAATAATATAAATCCTACTATTTATACATCTTTCCTCCTCTGATATTAAATTCATTAATGCTGAAATATTTGTTTTCATATATTCACTCTTCCTTTGACTAAATATATAATATACTAATATTCCATTAAATTGGTCACTTTTTTGGCGACAAAAAAACACTACAAAGTAGCGTTACAGTAAGTAAATAGATAGTCATTTACTGATTCGAGATTGTAAACATTATTATCTAAACAACATGAGATAATAAGATCAAACCTGTTTTCGCTTAGAGTATAACCTCCAGATTTTAAAAGTTTCTCAAAATCGCTTTTTGGTAAATCTAAAGCTAGTCCAAGTTTTATGATTACATTCTTTCTAGGAATATAATTTTTACCACATCTTATTTTAGAAAATAATTTCCTATCAATATTTGCTTTTTTGTAAACCTCAGAATCACTAAGACCACAATTATCAATAAATGAAAATAATGTTTCTTTGAAACTCCTTGATTCTCTACAATTTAAATATTCTGTTATCTTCGTATTCATACGATTGACCTCCTCAAACCTAAACTTATTTGTTCGTTTTTCAAAATGTTCAGAATTTCATTTTCTACATTTTGTAATTATTCCATTATCCTTTAGATAATAAGGGATAAATCTTGCGAGGAATTTCGCATAAATATTTAAATTGTAATTTTATTATATATTTTTACCTTTTGATTGTCAATTATATAAAAAGCAAGGATAGTGTATCCAACTTGATTGTGTGAAATTTGAGAATTTTAAATCATCATTTCAAGATTTTAGTCATAAAAAAAAACTAACTCATCTCTGAATTAGTTTAATTTCTCCTGGTAGCGACGGAGGGAATCGAACCCCCGACCTATCGGGTATGAAAAATAAGCCCTAAATTATTACTCATTTTATACCGTTTTCCTTATGAAATAAGGCTTCGCTCCGATATATATTATAAAATAAAATATAAGTAAATTCAAGTAAATATAAATAATTTTATATAAAAATTCCCTAAATATTTTTTAGCATTAAATTTATTTTCTTTCTTTTTTTATATATTCAATGTTAAACTCATCTAAATCGCTTATTTTAATTTTACCATCTTCTAGTGAAGATTTTAATCCCTCTTGATATTCGTTAGGGGCATAAATTACTTTAATATATTGACTCTTTTGACAAGGTAAGTAATAAATATATTCATCATCTTTATAAATTTCTTCTAAAGCAGAATCACAAGCAAAGTTTTCGTTATTTTTACTACTATCAACAATGACAAATTCTTTTTCAATATCATATTTTGAATTATTAAAAACAGTAATATTAAATATCTTTATTACAACTCCTTTTTTATAACCCATACGAATACCATCTATTGAATAAATACTATTAACTTTTGATATTGAATAAGTTAAAGATTTCCACTCAACTGTACCACCATCTTTTAGTTTAAAAGGTATAGGTATTAACAAAATCAATAATATTATAATTATCACAATTTTAGCAATTTTTTTACTTTTCATTTTTCATATCCTTTCCACAAACTATCTTTGTTAATAATATTATACCATATTATTGATAAAAATAGTAATACAATGGTATTGATATTTCAAATAAGATTAAAATGTATAAAAAAAATAGATATTTCTATCTATTATTACTCATATTGGTAGCGACGGAGGGGATCGAACCCCCGACCTATCGGGTATGAACCTTAAACCATTCAAATTATATAATTAATGAATATTACTGAAAAGCCTTGAAATTACGGAAATACTATATTTATTAAAGTATTACAAAATTATACAAAATTATATAACTTTATATGTAGTATGGCACATTTTAAGGCACACATTTAAATTTTTAATGTATTTTAACACTTATTAATGGCACAAAATAGATAATTAATAATCTATACCATTTATACATAAAAAGGGTTATATGCGTGTGCTTAATAGTGTTATATGAGGTATGTAAATACCTCTTTTTTGCTGGGGTATTTTACAACGTGATATCCTTAGTATCTTTATATATTGGTGGAGCTATTTAATACGTGAAGGTTTCTTATAAAAATACCTCTATACTCGGTAAAGGGTAAAGAGGTAAAGTGATTTAGATAACTCAATATTGATAATCTTGTTATTGAAAAGGACTAATATTATAACTTTTATTATTGTTTGCTTAAATTTTCATTTTAGCAATACTAGTTAATATTTATACCACGTTTCGCTACTATCAGCACTTGTTAAAGCTGGAGTAATTGTAAAAGATGATTTATCTTCATTAAATTTTATTTTATATGTCTTATCTTTTACTTTAATTTTACTAGGACTAATTATCTTATAATCAAAAGTAGTTATTGTACTATTTAAAAAGGCATAAGAACTAATAAAATTATAATCTATTTTATCTTTAGAGAAATCTAACTCTAATTTATATGTAGTGCCACTATTTCCAGTTTCAACTCTAGACCAATCTCTTAATAAATGATTTTCTAAATTACTTTTGCCTATATTAAATACCACTAAGTAAATTACTATGGCACATATAACAAGTATACAAGGAATTAAAATACTTTTATTTTTGAATTTAGATAATTTAAACTTCTTTGTAGTTTTATTATCATTTATTGATTTACCACATTTACCACAAAAGGTACTATCTTTTTCTATTTTATTTCCACACTTACTACAATACATAATTATTACCTCCAATTATCCTATAAATGATACACTTTTTATAGTTTTATATTTATTATTAGAGCCTAAATAACAATCACTAAAAGTATATTGTTCGTCGACTTTTAAATTAATATTAGTGCCTAAATAAACATCTTCATAAGAGCCGTCGGTAAAATAAACTCTTACTTTACTATAACTTTTTATATTCCAAGTACAACCATTATTATTTTTCAATGTAACAGACATCTCATAACTACTTCCATAATAACTTAAGACGTCGATATTTCTTATTTCACACGTATTAGATTTTATTAAACCTTTGGCTATTTTATATAATTGATTATCGAGTTCTTCACTTTCAAGACTACTTAAAGACTTAATTTCTTCATCACTTAATTTATAAGTATAGACTAATTCATATCTATATAAATCTTTTAAATCGTTTATTGCTTGTTTTTCTATTTCTTCCTTTTTTATGGATAATTCATCTTCACAACTTTCATAGCCTCTTAATAAACTTTTAATTACACTTGTATAATCTTCAATATCATCATCATATTTGCCTAGCTTATCATAATAAAAAGTTAAATATTTTGTAGCTTGTACTTTTTTATAGGTAGCATTATTAAGGTTTATAGGATATTTTTTAACTATTTTTTCAGCCTCATAAAATTCTTTGCTGTTATAATATTCTTCGGCTTTTAACATATCACTATTAAAGTTATTAGTATATATTACTCCTATAATTACAAATAATATTAAGGCAATTATAATTTTCGATATAAGTTTATTTCTTTTATAGACGACTTTAACTAACTCTTTTATATTACTAGTTTTACTTTTAAAATTGTTTTTCTTATAACCACATTTAGTACAAAAACTATCATTTTTACTTATTTTATTTCCACATTTAGGGCATTTATTACATTCTTTGACTTTAAGGTATAAATCTAAATCTAGCTTGTTTTTATATCCACAATTGGGGCATTGCTTAGTAGTATCATCAATTTCTTTGTTACATTCTTCACATATAATTTTTGACATATTTCAAACTCCTTATCTTTCACTTATTGATGTTACAACATCATTTCTAAAATATATATAACCTCTGTCATATACCCATTGTTCTTTAGTCCCCCAAGAATAAGTATCTTTATTTATCTTTTTAGGATAACCCCACGTACTTCTTTCTACTTCTTCTTTTGTCATACCAACTTTAGGTTCTTGAGGTTGCTGTGTATCCTGTCTTTCGGGTGGCAATTCCACTGCATTACTTATTTTCTTATAAGTAATAGTGCTATCCACGTCAAAACTATATATTTTTTTCATATAATGTGTATGCTCCGTTATTAAATCTTTTGAAAATACATAAGTACTTATTTTATATATATCTTCTGCATTTTCATCAAAAGTTTGCTGGTAATACTTATTTTCATCAACTGTACTTAAAACTATTTGCTTACAAGTACTAAAAGTATCATCACATACAAGTTTATTTATAAATGTATTATAGCGTCCTTTATAATAGGTATATCCATTTAAGTAAATATCATCTATATTATATTGATATCTAGTAAAAGTTGTATTTTGATTTAAGCCGTCAATCACTATTCTATAAGAGGGGCTTGTATCTTTAGCTGAGTCTATATCTCCTGTAAACATAAAATACGTACCGTCAAAACGATGTTTAAAATCATAATTATCAATGTATGTTTTAACATCTTTAAAGTTAGGTATCTCTCTTAATATTTCGATTGCTGATTTTTCATCATTTTCTAATAATTTCATAGCTTTATCATATTTTTCTTGGGTCGTTAGTTCTTTAACGCCATCAATAGCATTTTCTTTTTTATCATTACACCCCGTTAAACATACTGCTACTAATATAATACATAATAGATATGCTAATTTCTTCATACTTAAAAACTCCTTTACTTCTCACATTTATTGCCGTTTAATGTATAACCACTAGAACAACTTTTATTTTCAGTTGCGTCAATTATTACTTTTTGCGTTGTATTACTATTGTTATTATTTGTATTGTTTGTTTGCTCATCATTATTTTTATTATTATTTATAGTATTGCTTTTATTATTAGACTGAGTGTATTTAAATATTGTTAGTGCAATAATACTAATTATTACCAGTACTAAAACTAGTAAGATTATTTTTTTCTTTTTAGGTATTATCTTTTTTTCTAAGACTAGTACCACAATGAATACATTTCTTTGAGGTATCGCTTATTTCGTGATTATATTTAGGGCATTTAATCAGTGTCATTATTTACTTACGCATTTCTTCTTTTGAAATCTTTTTATTTGCTTTACTTTCGACAGTAAGCTTGTTATTTTTTCTAGTGATTACAAGGCATTCCTCATCGTTGTTATTAGTCATAATTTTGATATAGTCATTTTCATATAAAATAACGCATACCTCGTTATCATCATTTTCAAATACAACCGACATATTTATAACTCCTTTCATTATTTACTTTTAGAAAATAAATGCAATATTACTATACATAATTATAACATAAATTTCACATATTATCACTATATTTAGATAATTATTATAAATATAATCAATGGCATTTTATCACTATAAATAGAATAATTATATATGTGAGGTGGTTATATGATTACCAATGCTGAACTTGATAAAATTTTCTTGATGATTTCTAGAAATGTTAAGTATTATAGAATACACAATCAATCAAAATATGCTGATAAGTTTGGTCGTATCAGTCAAGAAAAACTAGCAGAGTTGTGTGATGTATCCCAATCTTTGATTGCTAATATAGAAAGTGAAAAAGTTAAGCAGACATTTTCAATAACTGTAATAGCGTCTATTAGTAAAGTTCTTAATATACCTTTTGAGGAATTTTTTAGGGAACATAATTTTACAAAATAAAAATGATTAAGCAGATTTAAGCTTAATCGTTTTTATTATCTCTTGATTTCTTCTTTCTTTGATTATTTCTTGTCCTTTTACACTCTTCGTTATCAATACAATATTTTTGTTTTTTATTTGTTGCAACTATGGTTTTTAAACACATAGGGTTTTTGCATATAATAAATGTTAAATCAGTATTTTTAGATAATTGCATTCTTAATTCATATATAACTAATGATAAGGAATTATTAAATAATAAATCTGTTTTCCACAAAAGCTTTTTATCATCAAATTTTGAATGATAAGAAAAACTATCAATATTTTCTAAATAAGCAAGATTATAATTTATTTTATCAATAATGGCTTTTTCTGAAAAATTCTCATGTTTTAATTTAAATATTAAAAGTGAAAGCTTTTCTGTCATATCGTTTAAATTTTGAAACAAATAAAAGGTTTCATAAATAAGATAAAAAGAATACATCAATTCAAATACATTACACTTATTTGTTAGTTTTTTATCATTGTATACATTTCTAATAAAGCCAAAATAAGTCATATATCTACCAACTATATCTATCATATCAAACATTATTATATAGTCTGTTCTACAAAGATAATAAAAAATCTTTTTATACATTTCTTCTTCACTAATATTTTTGTTATTTATAATCTTCTCTATTAAGCCATTATTTAAGTGTTTTGAAATTTTATCATCAAAAATTTTAATAATATTAATAATATATTCAAAAGGCTCATAGGAATATATCATTTTTGGACTTTCCTCATATTTAACTGAGCTATTCCTAGTTACTGTTGCTATATTGCCATTAATATTAATTTTTGTACCTTTTTTGTATACTTTATCTAAATCAAAACAAATTTCATCAACTGTTTTACCACTTAAAAAGTATTCAGCTTTTAAACATTCGCTATCAGCGGTTAAAAAATTTCCAAGTTCCTCTTGATTATTGTTATCTATTTTAATATATGCTTTCATAATACCTCCAATGTCACAGCTAGTTCACAACAATAAAATGACTTGCTGTGACATTTAGTATACACTAAAACTGTATTAAAAGCAAGCCTAGGTGTTTTTATACAAGGAGGAATTTAAATGGAAAATATTGAAAAAAACATTTTAGATGATAATTCATCATCTAAAGAATTAAAAACTAATGAGAGAAAAATAACATCAGAGCCAAGGAGCATTTTGAAATTTTATAGAGAAAATACATCTATAATTTTAATAAATGAAAAGAGTTTTAAAGAATGGCTTGCAAGTCAATATCTTGCTAATTCAATAAATGGCAAATTTATTGCAACAGAAAACTCCATTGAAAATGGATATATGATTAATAGTAAAAAAGCTATTATTGATTTAGAGAAATTGACTTGTTGTATTAGCTATGGAGCTAAAATAACACAAAAAGGACAAAATTATATTTTGGACTACTTTGAGGAGGTAAATAATGAAAGACAAAACTAATCGTTTTCAATTAACGAGTTTTAATGATATTGATGTTAAGGAGGTTGAATGGTTATGGAAACCTTATTTTCCAATGGGGAAAATATCTTTTATTGCTGGTGACCCAGGAAGTGGTAAAAGTTTTCAGACTATACTTTTGGCAAGCGTAGTATCTAAAGGAGCAAAATTACCACTTTCTGAAGTGAATGCTCCTAAAGGAGCCGTTATTATACAAAATGGCGAAGACGGTGCTGGCGACACAATTAAAAAAAGGCTAATTTCTTTCCATGCTGATTATAACAATATTTATATGATAGATTTAAAGGAGGGACATGAGGAAAGCAATGATATAATGCTTTCGGATATATCAGAGTTAGATGAATTATTTGAAGTAATAAAACCTAAATTAGTTATATTTGACCCCATTACGGCGTTTTTAGGAGATGTAGATATGAATAGTGCTACAAAGACTAGAATGCTTTTAAAACCCGTAGGAAAGCTAGCAGAAAAGCATAATTGTGCTATTGTGTTTGTTATTCATAGAAACAAAGGACTTACTGGTGGAAATCAAATATATAGATTATTAGGAAGTATAGACTTTGGAGGCATTGCACGTTCTATTGTTACTATTGCAAAAGGAAAAGATGAAATGTTATTTATTCATACTAAGAGTAATTTAGCAGAACGTGGTAAAACACTAGCATTTAAAATGATTGATGATAAAATTGAATGGCTAGGAGAACGTGATTACGAAGAGGAACAACAAACAATTATTGAAACAAAAAAGCCAAGAGATATAGCTAAAGATTTCATTTTGGAATACTTAACTCAACATAAAAACAGTGAGTATAAAGATATAGTTGCTAGTGCTGAATTATTAGGAATTAGCGAAACTACTCTTGAGAGAGCTAAAGATGACTTAAAAATGGATAAAATTATTGATAAGAAAAAAGAAAATAATATTTGGTATTGGTATTTAGTAGATAGTACTCCCTCAAAACCCCACATATAATATGTGAGGAAGTGAGGAAATGCTTAGTTCTTTATTTAGTTTTCTGTTATGACACTATAAAAAGGAGAATGTTATATGCAAAAGAATATATGTAATATAAAAGAGTTATCAATCTATTTACAAACATCAATCCCACAAATAAGGAAACTTGTACGTGAGAAAAAAATACCATATTTTAGAGTTGGCAATCGTATAAAATTTGACTTGAATGAAATTAATAAATGGATAGAAAAATTACAAGAAAAAGAGGCTGAAATGTCAGTGTTTATCTAGGAAAAATAAGGGTTTTATGGTATAATATTTAATGTATAAATGAGTGCATATAACCCTTTTAATGAAAGGAGAAACAATATGAGAAAATCTAAGGGTTATAAAAAAATTGGCACAAAAAATGGTTTAAATTTATATGAAACAATTATTGAAGTTGGTACAAATATTGACGGAAAAAGAGTACGTGTAAAAAGAAGACATACAGGCAATTCTGAAAGTGCTGAAATATGGTACGCCAAACTTGTTGAAGAATATTATCATAAATCAAAAAAAATAAATATAAATGATATGACTTTTCTTGAATATAGTAATCTTTTTATTGAAAAATATTGTATTCCCAATGTTAGCAAAATAACCATAAAAGGATATAAAGCCTATATAAAAGTTATGATACCTTATATTGGAAATTATAAACTTAATAAAATAACATCTTATATGTTAGATAATATGTATAATAAAATAAAAAAAGGCCAAAAAGGCAAAGAATTAACACCAAAAACAATGCTACACTATTTTGACTTAGTTAATTTAATGTTTAAACAAGCGAAAAAATGGAAATTTATTGAAAGCAACCCAAACGAAGACGCAACACGTCCTAAATTGCAAAAGAAAAAAAGAAATTTCTACAATATAGAGCAAGTACAAAGCCTATTTAATTGCTTAAATAACGAAAATATTAAATATAGGACAATTATTATATTAACACTTGTTAGTGGTGTTAGACGTAGTGAATTATGTGCTTTACGTTGGAGTGATATTGACTTTATTAATAAAACACTTTATATAGATAATTCTTTAAAAGTTATTGACGGCGTAGTTGATGAAGAAAATGCAAAAACAGACTTTTCTATTAGAACTATAAATCTTGATAATAATACAATAGAGTTATTAAAAGAATATAAAGCGTGGCAAGACGGATATAAATTATATATGGGGAATAAATGGAAAGGCACGGATAGAGTTTTTACTGATAAATATGGAGAACATATACACCCTTGCACTTGTAATAAGATACTTCAAAAGATAGTAAATAAATATAATCTACCTAAAATCACTTTTCACGAATTAAGACATACGTGTGCTACATTATTAAATAGTCAAGGTGTTGACCCCGTTACAATAAAAGAACGTCTAGGACATTCTAATATCAATATTACGTTAGATATTTATACGCACGCACTAGAACAAAATAAAAAAGATAGTGTAAATGTATTTGCCCGACTTCAAAATAATACCAAAAACACCTTCTAAGGCACAAAATGGCACAAAAGTATGGCACAAACATAAAAAAAAGAATACCTTTAAGTATTCTTAATTCTCATTATGGTAGCATGGGAGGGACTCGAACCCCCAACATTTCGGGTATGAACCGAACTATCTAGCCAGTTGATATACCATGCCATGTTTAGCATATAGACAGTTGACCTCACGGGTATGAACCGATCGCTCTAGCCAGCTGAGCTACATCGCCATAAGTAAGCAAATTAATAATATCATAATTTGCTCTTTAAAGTCAATTACTTTTTGGTGCTTTTTTTAATAAGTTTAATTGTTCTTTTATTTTGTAGACAAGTTCTTCGGGTAAATAATCTGGTATTATAAGAGCAGCATACATCAAAATCTCATATTCAGCTAATAGTTTCCATAATCCTTTAAGTTCTTCTTTTTTAAAACTTTTATCTACTAGTTTAATATATTCATCAAATACATTATTTAGTGGATTTGTTTTATTGACTGTCCAAGGCTTAACCTTACTGAATCCATATAAATGATAAATTATGGGATTTTCAATATCGCTAGTAATGTCTTTATAAGCCATTACCCTTTTTCCCTCTTTAAAATAAAATTTTGTTGTTTTTCCTAAAAAGGCATAAGGGTTGATATTATATCTAAATGGAAGTTTGGTTATATACTCTGTTAAGCCATAATTTAATACATCTTGATCAGGTAATCTAAATCTACTTATATCATGTAAAAAACAGAAATCTGCAATTTGTTTTTCTAAATCTTCACTTACCCATTTTTGAATATCAAACAATAATACGCCACTGTTAAAATACTGTGATAATCCATTTTTTTCTAATCTTCTTTTTAAGCTTATATCTAAAGAAGCATTTAAAATTCCATTATAATTTATTAAATCTGTTAAATCCCCAGCCACAATTGTATCAGCATCTAAATAAAGGAGTTTATCTATTCCAGATAAATCAATATATTACTGAAAGAACAATCTAGCGTTAGCTATTTGACTTTCTCTCCAATCAGGTATTCCATACTTTCTAATATCAAAACTTTCTAACTGATAGAATTTCCATGTAACGTTTTTATAATCCTTTAAAACATTTTCACAAAAGTCATAATCAAATTTTGTAAAATCGGAAACAATTATATGTATATTAAATGCTTTATCAGAATTATTAATAAGCATAGATATACATGAAGCCAACATAAGATTTTTATATTTACCATTAATTGTATATAATACATTTATTGTCATACTTTCACCTTTCTTAATATATTAACATAATTTTTATGTTAAAAAAAGCAATGATGAAATCATTACTTCGTTAAATATCGGTACTCTCCATTTGAAAGTTTTACTCTTATGGCACACCCAATAACATAATTATATTTATTATAGACATAAACTATTTCAGTAGATGTAATTGAATAAATTTTATCCTCTTCAGATAAATATTCATGAAAATCAGTTGCTGTCATATCTTGAAACGCATTTCCAAATTCACCATTTTCTACTTCATCAGAATTAACTGCATGAGTAAATCTTAAGAATATATTTTTATTAAAGTCACTGTAATCATCATCAACGTGATCGTATGTCATGTCATTTTCTTTTAAACTTTCATAGCTATAATTTTCTAGTACACTTAATTTAACAGGAGTTGTAACACAGTTATTATAACTATCACAGACCTTTATATCAAATTTATATTCTCCTTTGTTTTTTTGGAGTTCTGCTGAGCTATCATTAGCATAATAAACGGCACAAGGTCTTGATAAATCCTCACATTTTGTAACAAAATCGCCTATATCATAATCTTCATTAACGCCAACTTTTAAGTCTTGCACGGAAACCTCAGGTTTAGTCGTATCAACTACATTTACTTTCTTAAGACTATATGTATTATTATATTTTATTTTAATTGTAAATTTACCAACCTCACTTAGTTTTCCATCAACAATAGGAAGATTCGAAAAATCAATGTCATAATCATCAGTATTCTTTACTTCCTTTTTTAAATAAAAATTAATATCTTTGTTTATTTCGCTTCCAAGTTCTAATTTAATATTATTTCTTACAAGAACTTTGTTTTTATAACGATGGAAATAAAACAAGCCAATTAAAATTCCAATTATTAAAAGAAAAATAATAATTGAGAGCACAGCTTTTTTGGGGTTACTATCCTCTATATAAAAATCTTCATCCATTATATCCACCTTGAAAAATATATATTTCTAGTATAACCAATTTCATAATTATCAAATACTTTGATAATCCAATCAATTATAGCTTCCAATATATCTTGTCCCTTTCTTATTCTAATTCTACTCATTTCTGCTTTTAATTCTTTTCTAAAAAAGTAGTCATCAATATATTTATTAATAATAAAATCAATTTGTTCTAGTTTAGTAATACTTTTCTTATTATTAATATCTACTTTAAAAACAAAATCATGATAAACATTTATTATTTTTTCTGATAAAACATCGTCTTCGTAATATTCAAAATCCATTATTTTGTAAAAGTTAGGACAATGTTTCAAAACCTGTTTGTTTTTATTCATAATCATACCTTCCTTTTAAATTATAGCAAATTTGAGTAATAAAAAAAAGACTTAAAAAGTCTTTAAATTACTATTCTTTGTTTTCAGTTTCGATTACTTTTTTTCCTTTGTAATTTCCACATTTTGGACATGCTCTATGTGCTTTAATAGGAGCACCACATTTTGGACAAGTAATTACACCTGGTAATTCTCTCTTTAAATGAGTACGACGCATTCTCTTTTTAGTTTTACTAGTTCTTCTAAATGGAACTGCCATAATTTCCACTCCTTCCTTCGACTATTAATCGCTTATAACTTCCCAACCTTCGCCTTTTAGTTGAACATCCTTATGTTCTTCTTTTACAACACGTATAGGGACTTCCGATACAATATTTTCCCATATAAATGGCAAAATATCAAGTGTATTTTTGTTTTTATTATAAAAATCTTCAAATTTTCCCATATTTTCTTCGATTTTTACATTAATTGGATAAGAAACATCTTCTAAGCTGATTGCACATGGAAGTATAAATTCACCTATTACATCGATATCGCTTATTAAACAATCATCATAATCTATTTTAATTGTTCCAGATATATGCAAATTGTTTATTTTTCTTATTCCTGCATTAATATAGTATGATTCATCAAATGAAATATCACTGTCGAGTGTTACTTCGCCTAAATTATTTAGTTTAAATAAATCTATTTTCATAATTATTTAACTCTATTCATTTGTTGCATTACTTGTTTTACTTGCTTACTATTAGGCTTTCTTCCCATACTAGTCATTAAAGTTTCAATCATCTTTTCATTTATTGGAGGATTTTTCTTGAAATATTTTTGCATAAAATGTCTTGAAGCAAAGAATCCAATTAAAGCACCAATGATAAGTCCAAATAACACTAATAAAATATCATGTAACATATTTTTCTCTCCTTTACGTACTTAATTATATCAATAAACGTATTTTTTAACAAGAAAAACCAATTTTATTCATAGACAATTAATTCATGCTGACATCTAGTTACAGCAACATAATATAAATATTTATCATAATCAAAATTATTAATTATTATTACGGAATCAAATTCAAGACCTTTAACACCATAGGCAGGAGCTACAACTAATTGTTTATTAAACTTTTCAGTATTTATATCAATTAAAGAAATCTTATCATATTTATCCTTTAAAGCATTCATAAGTATTTTTGCTTCCTCTATACTTTTAGTAATAATCGCGATACTTTTATATTTTTTCTTTAAATAAACAATATCCTTACCTATGTATTTAAGATCTTTCATACTCCTTTTAATAACAGGAGCATTTGAGCTTCTTCTAATCGCTGAAGTTTGATTCAAATTAAGAACTTTATTTGCATATTCAATGATTTCTGGACTGGAACGATATGTTTTATTTAGTTCTACATACTTTGTTTCTCTTTGATCAAAAATCGGAAGCAGTTCTTCAAGAGATCCATGTTTATAAAAAGGGTTAACTGATTGATTAACATCACCTAATATCGTAAATCCAGCATTTTTAAATATCTTATGCAATATTTTATATTGTAAATATGTGTAGTCTTGAGCTTCATCAATAATAACTTCTCTTACATATACTTGATAAGGAAAACCAGTTAGTAAGAATTTCATATACATAAATATGGTTGCATCATCATAATTTATGGCGTTGGCATCAATGTTTCTTTTTAGTTCGTTTTCTCTAAAAGGCATCTTATAACTGTTTAGAAATATGGCTGAAGTGTAAAAGTTTTTATATATTTTTTTCATATCACTTGTGAAATTAGCAATCTTTAATAGATGTGAACGTATTTTAATAAAGTCACCTTTAGTCCCTTTAAAATAGCTATTATTTATTTTTTCAGCAATCAAATCTACTCTTTCAAATAAAGGTTTATTATCATATCTTTTATATAATAGATCATTAAGCTCACTCATTGGAATAACTTTTTTCTTATACTCCAAATTATCTAAAAATCTACTTGCTTTAGTAAAATATTTGCAATAATCTTCAATTAAAGGAATTATTTCATCACTTAATTTAAATTTGATAAGTTCATTATCTTGTCTTGTATCTTTATAATATCTTTCAACAAATGATGAATAAGATTCAACTCTTTCATATTCGGAAATAAACTTGGAAACTAGTTTATGATAAGTTGATTCTAAAGTGTTTTTTTCTCCTAACGAAGGTAAAACATCAGAAATATATTCAGTAAAAACATTATTTGGAGAAAGAATTAATACATTGCTACTTGTTAAATTTTCCATTTTATAAAGAAGATAAGCAATTCTATGTAAAGCAACACTAGTTTTACCACTACCAGCAACACCTTGAACAATGATATTTTTAGTAGTTGTATCCCTTATTACCATATTTTGTTCTACTTGAATAGTGTTTACAATGTCTTTCATTTTGTCACTTGACGTTTGGCTTAAAACTTCTTGTAGCATCTCGTCATCAATATTTAAATTGGTATCAAAAACGGCTTTTAATGAAGCATTTTCAATCTTATATTGTCTTTTCCTAGTGATATCTCCCACTTCAATTCCATCCGGAGATTCATACGAGGATTTACCAAGTCCATAATCGTAAAACATACTACATATTGGAGCACGCCAGTCATATACTAAATAATCAAGATCTTTTTTTATTGATTTAATTCCAATATAAATATCTTCATTATTAAAGCGAATCATACCAAAATAAGGGTTGTTTCTAACCTTATCTAGTACACGATAATGTCCAGCTTTTCTTTCTAAAGTATTTATTTTTACTTCATTATCATAGATGAATGTATTCATTTCTCCAGAGTCAAATTCTTGAGAACTTTCCCACATCATTTTTTGGAATTCTTTTAAATCTTTTTCTTCAGTAAAAAGTTCTTTACCAGCGTCGCCTAATTGATTATCAATTTCATTAACAACGTATTTAAGTCTTACTTTTTCTTTATTGAACTCTGCATCAGTTAATTTCATATACTCACCTTTATTCTATATCTTATTATAAAAAAACAATAAAAAAAACACAACAAAGTGTGTTAATTCTTTATACAAATTTGACAATTATAGATTTTTTTCTTGTTTTCTTTCAATAATATCAACCTTGGCTGAAAGTTCTTCAATATGTTTTCTAGATTCTCTTAACTGATTTTCAACGGAATTCATCCAAGTTGAAGGTTCATCTAAATTAAGGTAAACATCAGCACTTTTCATTAATATAAGAATTTTCAAAGCTTTTAAATAAGCTCTTAAACTATGTTTTGTTTCATCAAATGAAGTAATTTCGTTGAGTAACTCACAAATTTTCTCACATCTTATTATTTCTTGATCAAGTTCTTCACTGATATAGTCAATATACTCCTCTTTTGTCATATTACTTCGTGTAGGACTCCATTGTCAATTTTTCATATCTTTCTTGAAGTTCCAAAGATTTAGCCTCAAGAGTATTTAGTCTTATAAAATAAATTTTTAATGCTTCTCCATAAGTAGTTTCTTTATATTCATTTGCGGTTAATATAGCAAATTCTAATTGTCGAAGTATAGTAAAAGGTGAGTTTTTAGAACCTTGGACAATTGATTGTAAGGTATCTATTATTTTATTTACTTTTGCTATTCTTCTATTTGTTTCAAAAAGTTCAAGTTCGCAGTTTTCTATTGAATCTTCTAAACTAAGTTCAGTTGCATCTAGCATAGTTATCACCTCGATAAAATGTATTATAACATATTCATTAAATTATATGCAAATTACTCTTTAAAAATAAATATGTAATCTAAAATTTTTACCTCATCTCCACGTTTTGCACCCATTCGTTCAAGTTCATCTTCAACGCCCATACCACGAAGCTTACGTCCAAATCTTTCAACAGACTCATCTTCATCAAAACGTGTCATATAAAATAAGGTTTCAATATCATGCCCGCTTAAAATCCAAATGTTGTTTTCACGTTTAACAGTAAATGGCTTTTCATTTTTAAATTTATAAAGTACATGGCTTTCTTTTAATTGATTTTCATCATATAAAATAACTTCATCGCACTTCTCAACTAATTCTTGTAAATAGTCTATTAAATCATTTAATCCTTCTTTATTTAAAGCGCTTATTTCAAAAATCTTTTCATCTGGATACTTTTCTTTAAATCTAGCTAAGTTGTCTTTGGCATTTTCTAAATCCATTTTGTTGGCAATGATAATATATGGTTTGTTTTTTAAAGTTTCATCATATAAACTAAGCTCATTTTTTATTATTTCATAGTCTTCAAGTGGGTTTCTTCCTTCACTTCCACCCATATCAAGTACATGAGCAATTACCTTAGTACGCATAGCATGTCTTAAAAATTTATCTCCAAGACCTACTCCTTCGTGAGCACCTTCTATAAGTCCTGGTAAATCGGCCATAACAAAAGTTTTTCCGTTTCTAGCTCTTACTACCCCAAGATTTGGGCTTAAAGTTGTGAAGTGATAAGCACCAATTTTAGCATTACAATTACTTACATTAGAAATTAAAGTGCTTTTCCCAACAGATGGCATACCAACAAGACCGACGTCAGCTAAAACTTTTAGTTCGCATCTTACAATCAAGCTTTCACCTGGTTCACCAAGTTCACTCATTCTTGGAGCTGGATTATCATGAGTTGCAAAAGCACGATTTCCTCTTCCCCCTCTTCCTCCACGAGCAACAACATATTCTTCATTTTCTTTTGTTAAATCAGCTAAAACTATATTGTTTTCATCGTCATAAATAGTTGTACCCATTGGAACACTTATATAAACATCTTCGGTGTTAGCACCATTTCTATTAGAACCTTTTCCATTTGTTCCTTTATCTCCTTTAATTTGTTTCATCATATGTAAATCGATTAAAGTTCTTAATCCTGGATCAGTTTTAAAAATAATACTTGCGCCTTTTCCACCATTTCCTCCGTTTGGTCCACCCATTTCAACAAATTTCTCACGGCGAAAAGAAGTACAACCATCTCCACCTTTTCCAGCAATTACTTTTATTTTTACTTCATCTTGAAACATACCTAAACCTCCTTTTTTAGTTCAATTATTGTACAACCAATATTCATATTATACAAGTAAAAATCTTTAACATGTTTGTTTCTTTTTAAATCATTATGGATTCTTTTTCTTAAAATTCCAGCACCTTTTCCATGGATAATACAAACTTTTTCTTTCCCTAAACGATAATTTTCATATATAAAGTCATTAACAAAGGTCATAACTGTATCATCAGTTAGGCCATGAACGTCAAGACTTGGTAAAATATCTAAAAATGGATCAAATTGTTTATACATTGTATTCATCAAAGATGTTTGTCTCATGGACTTCAGGTGATGGTTGTTGTTTTTCTTCTTGAACTGGTTGTTTAGGCATCTCACCAAAGGCAACATTTTGATTTACATCATTAACTGCACTTGAATTTTGTTCTTGTTGATTATGATTAGTTACAATATTATTTTCAACTTCAGATGAATGAATTGGTTCAATGGTCTCAGGTATTGCTTGCTTTTGTGTGCTTTCAACTATTCCAAATTTTTCTTTTAATCCTGAATTTTCTAAAACTTCCATCAACTCTGGTATGGAATCAACTTCACCAACTTTACCTATAGAAATTGAGGCCGCTGTATCAGCAAATTTAATAGCGTCATCTAAATTAACATTTCTAATTAAGGCAAATGCAAGAGCTCCAACGAAGATTGAATCAAAACTTGAGTAATCCACTATATTCATCTTCATTTCAGGAACTAATTTTACCTTTCCATCAACGCAATATAAAATTTTGTGATTTTTTAGTATGATTATATAGTTACTTTTACCAGATATATCAACTAATCTTTGATAAAGATTAATACAACTTGCTTGAGAATCATCAATAGTTTCTTTACTCATCATCTCTGCAAAAACTTGTGTACAAACTACATAAGCACATCTTTTAGATAGGTTAATTGTATCTCTATCTCCAAAACGCGCATAAAATAAAGTTTGACAATTAGCTGTATTATTTAAAAGAGCATATGCACCAGCAAAATCAGTACCATCTATTATCGCAAAATTAGGTATAAAATCGTATTTATATTTAACTAATTGATTTTCTGGATCATTATATAAAATTTTAGTTGTAATACCATTTTTAGTATTTAAAACCATATAGTTTACAACCGTTCCCTTTTCATAATTTGTTTCCATATACTTAGTGTCTATTCCGTATTCTTTAAAAGTGTTTCTAATTTTTTCAGCGTAGGCATCACTTCCAACTACTCCTGTGAAATGGTTTTTTAGTCCATATTTAGCAAGTAAACATGAACTTGTTGCACCAACATTACCCACACTTTCATATTTAGTATTTATATGAAATACATCACCCTCATTTGGAAATTCTTGTAGAGGTAAATAAACGTTTACAGCTGGTTTTCCAATAATTATTGTTTCCATTAAATCATCCCTATTCTATGAATATTATACACTAATGAAGAAAAAAAAACTATAAAAAAAGAATAGTTTACTACTCTCCTTTAGTAAAAAATTCCATTGGACTTTTATGAAATCTCAAAACTTTAGAAAACCCATCAACAATGCTTTTATCACTTCCAACAATTTTTTTTCTTATTCGTATACTTTCAAGAAAAATTTGCTTTTTTAATTTTGAATAATCCCTGTTATAATTATTTTCTTCCTTTATTAATTCATCTATAAATAAAAAAGCAATATAATCTAAATATGCAATAATATTTTCTTCTTGGTTTTCTTTAAAAGAAAGAATTGAATGTGAAAAAAAATCCGGATCTACAATAACCATATTCGATTCAGTAAATATAGTGTTTTCTCTTGAAAGATCTCCTACTAAAATTGCAGAATTTGATAATTCATGAACTAATTTTTCTAGTCCATACATATTTTCAAGCAAATATTCTTTAGAATCACGTAATACATTTTTTTCTGTTTCCTGATAATATTTTGCTGCATATGCATCGACTTTAAATTCCGTTTTCCCCCTTAAATATTTATAATAATTAAGAAGTGACGTATAAACATCATAAATTTCAATTAAATTTGGGCTTTTTATATCTTTAATAATAGAAAACACATCATCATTTAATTTACATAAATCAGCAGTTTCTTTAAAGTAGGTTTTTATGATTTGTTCATCCGTTTTAGAGTAAACTTTTCCACAACTTCCAGAACTCATGAAGTTTTTCCCTTTAACTGATAAAATCTTTAAAGATTTATTTATATACATAAAAACCACCCATTACTACTATTCAATTCTTTCAACAATTCTATTTATTGTTATATTTTCTGCTTTTTTTAACACATATAGTTTTCCAATTCCAACAGCATTTTTATGGAAATACCCACTTTTAGAAAGCTCATATTCTTCAGTTGAACAATCAATTGACCTTTGAAAAAGATAATTAAAATAGTTTAATATTTCTACTTGAAATTCAGAATTTTTTATATCTTTACTTGATAGGCCGTCATTAAAATCATCTGAATCTTGAAAGGCATCGTATACAGTAAGAATAATCTCTCCCGTGTTAGGATTTCTAAAGTACTCTATTAAAGGAAAGCTCATTTTAGTATGAGAATATTTTTCCGGATATAGTCTCTCCATAAATATTTTTAAGGAGTTTTCTTGTGACTCAATTTCACATCCAGATAAGTTTAAGCCATATTTTTTTACTAAATTTTTATATAATTTATATATGTAAAAATAAATATTAAAATGAACTATTTGTTGATATATAGAATCATCTTCAGAACAACCTAATGTCATGTCCTTTAAAACATTTTCTTTTAAACTGAGTAAATACTTTAGATATTCTTTTTCTTCTTCACTTAAATTCTGTATTTTTCGTATTTTCTCAAATAGATTTCTTCTAATATTATTCTTGTTTTCTAACATAACTACCTCTTTAAACAACGACTTTCAAAACAGTCAATCCTTATTAAATTATATTATAAATTATCTTCTTTAACAACGAAAAAGTATTAAAATTGATAATCATTTTGTATAAAACTCTTAGTTAGATAGCATCAACATAAACAAATACTGCTCATTATTTTTTTTGTTTCGGTTCAAAAGGTGTACAACCATATTTTTCCACAAACTTATTAGTAAGCACAAAACTTAAATGATGTAATATATACTTAAAATACTCTGTATAATTATTAGACTCGTCACTACTTAAAAAATCTTCTATAGAATTAAATAATCCTAAGTATTTATATTTTATTTCTTGTACTTCATCTGGAGCGGCACAATCTATTATGCTTCGTTGACTTATTTCTTTAAAATAACCATCCTGAATCATTTTTAAATACATTTTATATGACGTATCATGTCTCATATCTGCTACAAATAATTTACCTTTATTTGTGATAAGTATTTGCTTTAATGCATTCATCATTTCTACAACTTGTTTTATATTTCCTTGCTCATTGAAAGAAACCCATTCTAAAATGGTAACATAATACTTCGTTTCAGAATAGCATAAAAACCAGTTTGAACTTATCGCTAAAGACTCCGTATCAATACTGGTGTCATGCAAACGTGCCAAATCTTTCACATCATTTACATTACGAAAGTATTCATCAAATATTTCCGGCGAACACTTTCTTTTAGATATATCTTTTATTCTTTGTATTTTATCTGGATCTATTTCCCTGCCTTTATAAAATTCAACCATTACTCCACCTCTAAAAAAATGATGACGATATTATATCACATTTTGCCATAAACTTGTTGTAAAAAATTGCTACCAATCTACTTTTTAATTATTTCAGAGTAGTTTTAGAGTAACTAACAAAAAAAGCACGATATTTCGTGCTTAATAGACATAAGATGGTGTCCACGACGTGATTCGAACACGTGACCATTCGCTTAGAAGGCGAGTGCTCTATCCAGCTGAGCTACGCAGACACATAGTCACTTTTTCAAATGACTATTAAATTATAATACAAAAATTTACAAAATGCAAGCCTTATTCAAAAAGAAATGAAAATACAGAATTGAGTAGTTTATCCAACTTTCCGGCACCTTTAGTTATCATTGTACTAATATTTTCCCCTAATTTGCTGGAATTATTAGAATAATCAACAGTTTCATTAACCAAATAAGCATTGACATCTATTTCTTTACCATTTTCAACATCACTTTCAAATTTCTTTATTTGTTCCTCAGTATAAAGTGACTTATCACTATATTTTCTTTGAATAAAACCGTTTTGGCCAATTGCATAAACACATATAAACATTATAAACAATGCAAATAGTAATCTAAAAAAATATTTACTCTTACTTTTTTTCTTTTCTTCCATTATTCATTTATATAAGACGATAAAGCATTTGCTAAAACACCAATCGTATTATTTACCTCCTCTATTGTATTATCTTGACTTCCTAGTTCAATTAAAATAATGTTACTAGCTAAATCTTGATTATAACTGCTGTTTTTTCTAACCAGTATTCCCCTAGAAAAAGCATTGTTATTATTTTTTATATATTTGTTTATTTCATCACACACCTGATAGTTTTCTTTATATGTATCATGTTTTCCTCCAACAACAAATAACATTTTGGCATAACTTTTGTCATCGACTTGAGTAGTTGTAAATTCACGTTTTACTGAGTCTCGATGTAGATCAATATACAAAACTATATTTTCATTCATTTTACTAGTAACTAATTCTCTTGTTATTTTATAAGTATCTTTATATGCTAAGTTTTTAGCTTTTACTTCTCCAACAATATCTTTTGTTTCTACAGTAGCATCTATATTATAATTCCTTAATTCTTCTTTTAATTTATTTGCTGCATCAACTACAGACCCACCATTATACCCTTCACGATTATGAGTGTTATATATATATACCTTGGGGAAATCATACTGTAGTTCATTAAATACTGGTTCATCTTTCTTTATAATTTTATTTGCTTTTTTATAATTTAATCCCATTTTTAAAAGAATTTTTTCTTTATCAATATCGATTTTAAAATGATTTAATTTACCATCAATTATATATTCTTTAGAAGTGTTTTTAATCATTAAATTAGCAATAAAGATTGTTGTGACTAAAACCAGTATAAATAGTATAATTTTATAGTTTTTTTTTCTTTTAGTTCTAAATACTTTTCTCATCTCCATCACCAATTATATTGTATAAAATAACTATTAAAAAAAATGTAAAAAAAAAGAAGCTATGCAACTTCTTTAAGTTTTCTAATCGTGTTCTTTTTTAATTCTTCTAAATATTGTTCTAAATTCATAGATTCTAAATATTTTTCATCAAAAGTAATACTTTCAACTTCTTCATTACTTATTTCATTTAAAGTATCAATTTTATCTATTTCAATTAGTTTTCTAATAAACAATGTTTTACTATTTTTTAAAAGAATACATATGTTTTTAGAAAAGTAACTATTTTCTATATAAGATGAATCAATATATTTTACAATTAGTATTTTAATTTTTTCTACTCCTAGAGTTTCAAAAGTTTCTTGTTCAAATAATTTAGCTGGTATTTCAAGAGTTTCAATTAAATTTAAAATTGATGAAAGATTAAAACTAGTTTCTTTTAAAGATTCATTAAAATTTTGAAATGCATCTAGTTTTAATAAATCAACAATAAATTCCTTTTTAGAAAAACTAAGAGTTTTAAAAATATTTTCAAGTAACTCTCCTTTAAACATTTCTACTCCAGATTTAAGTTCATTATATTTCTCATCTAATATTTTCTCAGGAATATTTTTATATCCTCGATCAGTAATGATACCATTTCTTTCAACATATCTTATGATATCTTCGCCCATAAACATGATTTTTTTAAAATAATTAAAATTATCTTTTCTGTTTTTTATAGTTTCAGTACTATTTAGATATGAAACTATATATGACTTTAGTATTTCATCTGGATATTTAAAAATAGTTTCAATAATTATATTTTTAACTGTTTCTATATCAAATCTATTCTTTAATTCTATTATAAAAATTTTTATTAGTTCCTCATTTTCTTGATATTTTCTATATAAATCTTTATTATCAAGCATGTTTTTTCTTATTTGTTCATCTAAAATGAATTCTGAAAACAACGGATACTTTTTGTCAAAATTATTTTTCTTCATGTAGACCACATCTTTCATAGTTAATTATGATATCAAAATGAAAGTTTAAAGTCAAATTTATGAGACATTCACTAAAGTAATACGTGCGTATCCATTACCTTGTTTTGAACAATTTTCTTTTGGTGTTGCACTCGTACATGTTGTTGAAATTGTTTTGGTTGATATATCCTTAGATTCTTGACAGTTATAGCAGTACATCGCCTTATTTGATAAAAGCGAATTACCGATATATCCAGAACCACCACAGCTTTTAGTTTCACTTGTTCCTCCACCATAAAAGCCACTTCCGCCTCCTGGTCCTACATACCCAATAAGAGATGCTCCGTTTCCAAAAAAGCCAAAATTATCTGTTCCGGTTCCTCCACTCGCTTGAGTACCACCTGCGCAATCAGTATTTCTATCATAAATTAGTCTTTCTGAAGCACTTCCCACTATTCCACCGGCGTTTCCGCCATTGGAAGCATATTGAACTTGGCTAGGAATATAACTGCTAGCTCCTCCGCCTCCTCCTGAAACCATTAAAATACTATCAATATTATCATACAAAAAAGATAGTAATCCTGACCTTGTAGCTATATGGGTTGCTCCTCCACCTGATCCATAATAAGTGTTACTAAAATACTGTCTTGTTGAGCCACCACCGTTATAGCCTCCGTCATTACCACAAGTTGAATTAAGAAAGGCTGTACTGTATTTAGTGCAGACACTACCTACTCCACCAACATTTATAAAAATGGTTGTACCTGCAGTCAAACTAATTAGACCTGAAGAATATGCACCATATCCACCTGCTAAAGCTCCCAAATATAAATTTTTTTCAATCGTTCCACCCTGTGCTCCCCAAGTTTCTAGTTTATATGTTCCTGTTACAGGAACTACGAACGTTTGCTCTCCTCCGGTATAATCATAGTTCCATTCTTTAACATTTACTAAGTTTTCTTTTTTTAATCGTGAAACCTTATTTAATCTTAGCTTACATGTTATAGACTGAGATTTTATATTATTTATACTTTGATTTAAATTGTGCTGAGCCGAAACATTAACTTGTTGACTTACAATTTTATTAGTCTGAAGTTCTTTTGTTATACGCACATAACCGTTACCTTGTTTTGCGCAGTTTTCAGTCGGTGTTATGCTTACACATGTAGTGCTTATCGTTTTTATTTCACTATCGTTTGACTCTGCACAATTGTGGCAATACATTACTTTATCCAATAATCGTGAATTTCCTATATAGCTCGACCCACCACAACTCTTAGTTTCACTTGTTCCGCCTCCATAGAAACCACTGCCACCACCTGGGCCTACGTAACTACTTACAGATGCCCCAATACCAAAAGCGCCTGTTCCTCCATCGCCTGTTCCGCCTGAAGTTTGTGTTCCGCCTAAACACACTGTAGTCCTATCAAGTTCAATAGACGTGGAAACACTTCCTATATATCCTCCTGCAGATCCGCCATTGGATGCATATTGAACTTTGCTAGGGATATAACTGCTAGCTCCTCCGCCTCCTCCGGCAACAATTAAAATGTTAGATATATTAGTTGAAAGATTTGCTAACGTACCATTTTTTAAAGATATGCTTGTTGATCCTCCTCCCGATCCATAATAAGTTTTTTGAATAAATTGACGAGTCGATCCGCCTCCGTTATACCCGCCATCACTTCCGCAAGTTGCACTCCCAGAGGTGCTAGTTCCATATTTTAAGCAAGCAGTTCCTTGTCCGCCAACATTTATGTATAACTTTTCTCCTTTATCCATTTCTAGTACACCACTTGCGTAAGCTCCGTATCCACCATATAAAGAATTTAAATTTGTAGATTTAGCAATTGTTCCTCCTTGAGCTCCCCATACCTCTATTTTATATTTACCTTGTTCCAAAGAAGTAAAGCTTTGTTCGCCACCAGAATAATCATAATTCCAAATTGTTTGATTTCCAATTGATTCACCTTCACATTCTATGTATACATCCGCATCATACTCAGTTGAGTCATTTGTTATTTCATACTCCAAAGTGCCATTAACATCATTTATTGTAAATTCATCTTTTGTATTATTTATTCCACTTATTTCTTTTCCATTTACTTTTAGATTAGATAGATATACTTTAAAATCACTTAGGTTTTCTGCTAACTTTCCATTTCCATATATATTTATTGTTGTATTATATGCTGCATATCCTATTACCATAAATAAAACAACTATTATAAGTATTGTCGTTTTCTTCATTTTGTATCATCTATCTTTCTATTTCTATTTTAGAATACCCTATCTAGGTTTTCAAGTCGTTTTAAAAATTTTTGCAAAAAAAAAGAAGTTTTTTCAAACCTCTTAAGCACTTGTTGAACCAAATCCACCAAGTCTAGTTCCAGTCGCCTGATCATCATCAACTATCAAGAACTTTTGAAAAATAACTTGTCCAACGGCATCTCCTTTTTTAATAATTACATCTTCATCACTCATGTTAAAGAATGCAAACATGAATTCTCCATCATTATCTGGATTTCCATAATAATCCGCATCAATTACTCCAACACCATTTGCAAGTACTAAATGTTTTTTTCCTGGATTACTTGATCTATTAGCTAGCATATACCATTCATCGTCCATGCAATATGCTTTTAATCCTGTATGAATTAATGTTGGCTTACAACCATTTTTAAATGGTGGAATTATTGTGTCCTCTGCTGCTTCAACATCATAACCAGCACTTCTAGCTGTCTTTCTAATTGGGATATTAATATTCTTATTTTCCCACCCTTTAGCTACTTCAAAGCCTCTTACTTTTTCCATTTTATTTTTCCTTCCATAAAACTACTTTACCTTGTTTTTTCGATTTTTGAATGTCTATGACTCTTTGATTAGATGACCCACGCCACTCCAATCTAAAGTCATGAAGTTCATCCATATATCTTCCATCAACTAAAACATCCAAGTATTTCATTATTTCTTTATCTTTTAAATCTTCATAAAGGAATCCACTCCAAGCCCAAAGATCTTTTTTAGGAAATCTTTCTTTAAACATCTTAGCAAGCTTAGTTACTCCTTCAATATTTTTAGGATGCATTGGCTCTCCACCTAAAATGGATAATCCTTGTATATACTCTTTTTCACACAAATCTAAGATAAAATTAATCTTTTCATCATTAAATTCACCTTTGCCTCCAGTAAAGCTGTGAGTTTCTGGATTAAAACAATTTTTGCAGTTAAATACACAACCTTGTACAAATACAGAAACTCTTACTCCTGGACCATTTGATATATCCATTTTTCTAATTGTGTTATATCTCATGATTATGCCTCAGCATCTTTGTTATCAATATGAATAACCCTATCGTGGATTTCTTGTGTTCTTCCTTTATTCCAGAAGTTTGTACCAATATATCCACAAGTACGTCTTGCAACATTTAATGTATCATGGTTTCTATTACCACAGTTTGGACAATACCATTCAAGATTATCATCAAGTAATATTTCGCCATCATAATCACATTCTTGGCAATAATCTGATTTAGTATTAAGTTCGGCATACATGATATTATCATATATAAATTTGATTACTTCCATTACAGAAGCTAAGTTGTTTGTTAAGTTTGGTGTTTCAATATAGCTTATAGCGCCACCTGGACTTAATTTTTGGAATTCACTTTCTAGTTTTAATTTAGTGAAGGCATCTATTTCTTCAAATACAGGAACATGATATGAATTTGTAATATAATCACGATCAGTTATTCCTTTAATCTTGCCAAATCTTTCTCTTAAGCATTTTGCAAACTTATAAGTTGTTGCTTCGATTGGAGTTCCATAAACACTGTAGTCAATATCTTCATCTGCTTTCCATTCGTTACATTTATCATTTAATCTTTGCATTACTTTGATACCAAAATCATGTCCTGTTCCACCATCAGTGTGGCTTGATCCTGTCATATATTTAACACATTCATAAAGGCCAGCATATCCAAGTGAGATTGTTGAATATCCATGATGTAAAAGTTCATGAATACACTCTCCTTTTTTTAGTCTTGCAAGTGCGCCATTTTGCCATAATATAGGTGCTACATCACTTGATACTTTAGATAAACGTTTATGTCTAATTTGAAGAGCTCTATGACAAAGTTCAAGTCTATCATCTAAAATTTTCCAAAATAAATCAGGATCTTTTTCACTTGATAAAGCTACATCAACAAGATTAATTGTTACAACACCTTGATTAAATCTACCATAGTATTTAGGCTTTCCTTCTTCATCTACATATGGTGTTAAGAAAGAACGACATCCCATACATGGAAAACATTGACCATTTCCATTTTTATCAATTTTTGTAGCCTTCATTACTTTTTCAGAAATATAATCTGGTACCATACGTTTTGCAGTACATTCAGCAGCTAATTTAGTCAAATAATAATATTTTCCTTTTGGATTAATATTATCTTCTTCAAGTACATAAAGAAGCTTTGGAAATGCTGGTGTGATATATACACCTTTTTCATTTTTCATTCCTTGAATTCTTTGTTTTAATACTTCTTCAATAATCATTGCAAGTTCTTCTTTATATTCATCAGTTTCTCCTAAATATAAACAAACACTTAAGAAAGGAGCTTGTCCATTAGTAGTTGTCATAGAGTTAATTTGATATTGGAAAGTTTGAACACCATCAATTATTTCTTTCTTTAAGTCTTCTTCAACAAATTTTTCTTGTTGTTCTTCAGTTAAACCTCTTTTTTTATATTTTTTCTTGTAGTATTCACGACTTGATCTTACAAATGGTGCAAGATGTGTCATTGTAATTGTACATCCACCATATTGACTTGAATTTACTGCTGTAATTAATTGAGTCGCAATTGTCATAGCTGTTAAAAATCTATGTGGTTTTTCAATCATTACTCCATTGATATTTGTTCCATTTTGAAGCATATCTTCTAAATTTATTAAATCACAGTTATGTAATGCATTTTGAGCAAAATAGTCTGCGTCATGAAAATGAATTAAACCTTCATCATGAGCTTTTACAATTTCCTCTGGAAGCAAGAATCTTCTTGTAATGTCTGTTGATGTAATTCCTGCTAAATAATCTCTTTGAGTTGTTACTATTTTGGCGTTTTTGTTAGAATTTTCAGTATTCCAATATTCACTTTCTCCTTCAATAAGTTCTTTGATTGAAAGATCAGTTGTATTACTTCTTCTTACTAATTCTCTTGTATATCTATAAGTTATATATTGTTTAGCTAATGCATATTTTCCTAAGCTCATTAAGCGCATCTCAATTATATCTTGAATATCTTCTACAAGAATTCTTTTCTTTTTCAAACCTTCAATATATTTTATTATATTTCTTATTTGAATATCTGTTACGCGATCTTCTTCAGCAACCTCACTGTTGGCTTTCTTTATCGCAATTTCAATTTTTTCTGGACAATAATCGACCATATGCCCATCTCTTTTAATTACCTTCATATTAATTTTACCTCCACCTTAATACGTTCTAAATATAACACAAATACCATTTTTATTATTGTTGCAATTGCAACAATTTTATATTTTTGATAAAATTTTACTATAGAGGTGTAAAATGGAAAAATTATTTGACAAAATAAATGACAATGAAAGAAATTTAATATTAAAAGAGTTTGAAGCAGCAACCGTAAATTATAAAAAAAATCAATTAGTTTTATCATCAGTAAAAGCTAATATTATTGGAATCGTTTTGGAAGGATTAATACAAATAGTTAAAACCGATTATGACGGGAATTCTATAATATCTGAGGAAATAAGTGAAGGAAAAGTATTTGGAACGATGCTTAACAATCTAGATGATAATGAATGTTCAATTATTGCCAAAGAAGATAGTAAAATTTTAATTATCGAATATGATATGATTTCTTCTTCCAATAATTTTAAACCATATATTACGAAGTTTCTAAAAAACCTTTTAAATATTACAACTGATATAGTTAAAGAAAAAAATGACCATATTCAAATATTAACTAAAAGATCAATTAGAGATAAGATTTTAGAATATATTAATATAAATAGAGTCCCTGGTTCAAAAATTATTTATTTACCATTTTCATATACTGACTTTGCCAATTATTTAGCTGTTGATAGATGTGCGATGAGTCGTGAACTAAAGAATTTAAAGGAAGATGGAATAATTGAAACTAAAGGAAAAAAAATATATCTTAACATTTAGATATATTCTTTTTTATTATTCTTTTTATTTTTTCTTTATCAATTTCATATATTTTATCATTTTCATCTTTTACACAAACTTTAGAAAAGTAATCTAAACATCCTTTTATACCTTCTTTATAAGTTTGGTTATCTATATAACCTGTTTCATAATTTCTTACTATATGTTTTATTGCAAGTTCTAATAAATAAAAGCATATATAATTGAAACTAGCAGCAATACCTTTTATATTCGGATTTTCTGAATCATCTGAATAATAATTTTCAAAACAGATCTTATCAAATGCTTTAATAAATTTATCAGTTTTTTTAAAGCCATTAAAATCTACTAAATAAGCATAAAAGGTATAAAAGTCAGCAGCAAAGTAACATTTGAATAAAAAATTTCCTAATATATCATATAAAATGCTGCAAAGAAATTTTTCAACCACATACGTATCACTTATTTCATCATGATTTTTAGTTATTCCTTTAAATAACATTTCGTCTAAAAGGACTGTTACACCTTCATTTAGTCCAGTTCCTATTCTTTCGCAATTTTCATCTATTACACTTAAACCTGAGTAAACCATGTTATCAGTTCTCAAAGTGCTTGAAGCATGTAATAATTCGTGCCATATGCAATCAATGTAATTTCTTTTCTTTACAAGTATGTTATTTGTAAACAAATCATACATAGCTTCTTCGTCATTTGGAAAACTTCTACATGTAATGACATTCAAAGTCTTACAATTATCTTCAAAAATAGTCGCTGAAAATTCTTTTCTTTTTAGTCTTTCTATAAATACTTTTTTTATTTTAGATTCATTAAATAATCTATTATTTTTCTCTTTACTTTTTAATTCTTTATACTCAAAATAGTTCATACAATTCACCTTGGTCCACTATTATATCAAAAAACAGAAGAAATGTTAATCTTCTGTATATTTGTTGTATTTTTTAAATTCAGCATCAGTATCTAGTTTAGTTTCTGATAAAGATTTAAATAGTTTCTTTTGTTCTCTATCAAGTTTTGTTGGAATTATTACTTTTATTATTCCATACATATCACCTTTACGACCAGTTTTTTCGTCATCTACACCTTTTCCTCTAAATTTAAATTTATCACCATTTTGGCAACCTGCAGGAATTTCAGAAATAATTGTTCCTTGAATAGTTGGAATTTCTTTTTTACATCCAAGTGTAGCTTCGGCAACTGTTAATGGAATAGTTACATATACATCTCTTCCTTCACGAGTAAATATCTCATGATTAGCAACTTTAAACTCGATGTAAATATCTCCATTTGGCCCACCATTTGCTCCAACGCCAGCTTTTCCTGCCATACGCATTGTATCACCATTTTCAACTCCACGTGGTACATGTAAATTGAAAGTCTTGCTTATATTGTTATAACCTTTTCCAGAGCAAGCAGTACATTTTTCTTTAAATGTATAACCATTCCCTCCACAGTTTGGACAAGTGGTTTCAGTTTGGAAAATACCAAACATGGTTCTTTGTTCAGATACTACTCTACCGCGACCTTTACAAGTTGAACAAGTTGTTTGACCAGATCCACCTAAACCATTACAAGATTTACAAGCATCATTGATGTTAACTTTAAACGTTTTATCACAACCATAAACAGCTTCATCAAAAGTTAAGCTCATTTTAACTACAACATCTTCACCTTTTTGTTTACGAGGTCCACGACTTTTTCTTCCTCCACCCATCATGGATTCAAAAATGCTTCCTAAATCAAAGTCATCAAAATCAAAGCCAGAGAATCCTTCAAAGCCTCCAAATCCAGAAGCTCCTCCACCAGTTCCATCAAAAGCAGCATGTCCAAATTGATCATATTGGCTTCTCTTTTGCTTATCGCTTAAAACAGCGTAAGCTTCACCGATTTCTTTAAATTTTTCTTCGGCCCCAGGTTCTTTATTTATATCTGGATGATATTGCTTAGCAAGTTTTCTAAATGCACGTTTTATTTCTTCGTCTGTTGCTGTTTTAGACACTCCTAAAACCTCATAGTAATCTCTTTTACTTGCAGCCATATTAACTCTCCTTTACTTCTTTAAATTTATCTAAAAGTGAATCATAGAAGTCCATTGCTTCTTCATAAATGGTTTTATCCTCTAAATTAACACCTAAAACTTTATAAGCATCTTCTACACTTACATCTGAACCAATTTTTAAGAATTCTAGATATTTATCCAATACCTCTTTATTTCCTTCAATAATATTTTTAGCTATGAATGAGGCAACAGATGCCGATATAGAATAGCTATATAAATAGAAATTTCTAAAATAATGTCCTCTTAAACACCATCCGTTTTTTTGATATTCATGATCTAAAGATTCTTTATTATTAAAATTTAATATTTCTTTTTCTACCAAATCATCCAACAATGCTGCTGTTAAAGAGCCACCTTTTTCAACTATATCATACATTTTTCTCTCAATGTTTCCTTCAATTACAGCTCCAATTATATTAGCATCAATTATATCGATGGCATTAGAAAGTCCCGTTAAAGCCTCATCTTTATCGCCTAAGTTAGACATATAATAAGATAATATGAATTCATTTGTTAAAGATGCAACTTCACCTGTTAATGGGTTATTTGTAGAATAAAGTGGCATATTATTTTCAACAATATATTGATGATTTACGTTATGCCCACTTTCGTGAGCAATTGTTGATACATTATTAAAATTTCCATTAAAACTCATAAGTATTTTACCATCATGTTCATTAAATGCTGAGACACTGTAGGCTCCATTAGTTTTTCCTTTATATTGGCAGAAATCTATACTTTTTGAATCAAAGATATGTTTAAAATGTCTTAGATAATCTTCACCTAAAGGAGCTAATGCTTTAAATAAAAGTTCTTTTGCGTCCTCAATCGTATATTCTTTGTTATCTTTAGCTAAATCAAGTACACTATCCCATGGCATCAATTTATCTAGACCTAAAACTTCCCCTCTTAATTTTTTAGCTTTTATATTAAGGTCTTTACGTTCTTCAACAACACTTGTTAATGTGTCAAAGACTTTTTCAGGTAGTTTTATAGAAAATAATTTTCTCTCCCATGAGCTATTAAAATGATATATTTTGGCAATAGCAACATGCTCTTTTACATAATCATTTAAGGCGATTGCAATAATTGGAGCATATCTTCTAACGACACTGTGAAATTGTAAATAAATTTCTTTACGCTTTTCTCTTCCACTTTTTTTCATTAACTTACGATAATTAGTTAAAGTAAGAGTTTCTTCCGTACCATCTTCTAGTGTTACTTTACCATAATCGTTACAACTGTTTAAAATAGTTGATTGTATACTTGAATATGTACCAAGGTTACCTGCTAATAAAGATCCAACTCTTTCTTCATCTTCAGTCAAAGAATGATCTTTAAAACGATAACTCTCATCCAAATAACTCTTATATTTAAGCAAAGATTCATCTTTAAATAAAGATTCATACTCCTCTTTACTTAAAGCAATTAATTCTGGTGTAAAGAAACTTGATTCATATACATATTCAGTTAATAGATTTAGTACATTTAATCTTTTTTCTTTAGCTTCATCGTTTGCTAAATCTTCATCTTGAAGAAGATATGTATAAGCATCTAATCTTTCTAAGCATCCGCCTAATTCAATATCAAATTCCATATATTCACGTAATTTTTTGCTATCTTTAGTACAACCTACAAAGTCTTTTAATTTTTTTAAATTTTCTTTAACAAAATTTATCTTCGCTTGATAATCTTTTTCATCTTTAACAAAATTGGATAAATCCCATTTATATTTTTCAGGTACTTCTTTTCTACTATTATAACTTTTCACTTGATCCACTCCTATAAATTGTCTAAAAGTTCTAGTCACCTAGAACTTTTAAACTACTATTTTTCATTTTTAATTTTTGTCAACAAATTCAGCATTTGTTACATCTTCAGCTTGATCATTATTTGATGATTCAGCACCTTGAGCATTTTGAGCATTCTTAGCTGCTTCTTCATAAACTCTTCCAGCTAAAGCCATAGCTTTTTCATTTAATTTAGTTGTTTTATCTTTAATGTCATCAACATTGTCACCTTCAAGTGCTTTTCTTAAGTCAGCTGTTAATTCTTCAATTTCTTTCTTTTCATCTTCAGTAACTTTTTCACCTAAATCACGAATAGCGCCTTCAGCGGCAAATATTGTTTGATCAGCTTCATTCTTAGCATCAGCTAATGCTTTTCTCTTTTCATCGGCATCTTTATTAGCTTCTGCTTCTTTCATCATCTTATCGATTTCTTCATCGCTTAAGTTAGTGTTAGAAGTGATTGTGATTTTTTGTTCTTTTCCAGTTCCTAAATCTTTAGCTTTAACATTAACAATACCATTAGCATCGATATCAAATGTAACTTCGATTTGAGGCATACCTCTTCTTGCAGGAGGAATATCTGTTAATTGGAATCTTCCAAGTGTTTTATTATCAGCAGCCATTGGTCTTTCACCTTGTAATACATGAATATCTACAGCTGGTTGATTATCTTGAGCAGTTGAGAATACTTGACTCTTACTTGTTGGAATTGTTGTATTTCTTGGAATTAATACAGTCATTACATCTCCAAGAGTTTCAATACCAAGTGAAAGTGGAGTTACATCTAGAAGTACTAAGTCTTCTACTTCACCTGTTAATACACCACCTTGAATTGCAGCACCCATAGCAACAACTTCATCAGGGTTAACACTTTTATTTGGTTCTTTTCCTAATTCTTTTTTAACTAAGTCTTGAATATAAGGAATACGAGTTGAACCACCAACTAATACAACTTGATCAATGTCAGAAGCAGATAATTTAGCATCTTTCATTGCTTTTCTTACTGAATCTAGAGTTGAATCAAATAAGTCTTTATTTAAACTTTCGAATTTAGCACGAGATAATTCGCCTTCATAGTTAACAGGTGAACCATTAACTTGTGCAATAAATGGAAGTGAAATTGTAGCCATTGTAGCATTTGATAAATCTTTTTTAGCTTTTTCAGCTTCGTCTTTAATTCTTTGCATTGCCATTTGGTCACCAGTAACATCAGCACCAGTTTCATTCTTAATTTCACCAACAATGTAATCCATTACACGTTTATCAAAGTCATCTCCACCAAGTCTATTATTACCACTTGTTGCTTTAACTTCATAAACACCATCACCTAATTCAAGGATAGATACATCGAATGTACCACCACCTAAATCGTATACAAGAATAGTTTGTAGTTTATCTTGTTTATCAAGTCCATATGCTAATGCAGCAGCTGTTGGTTCATTAACAATTCTTTCAACTTCAAGTCCAGCAATTTTACCAGCATTTTTAGTAGCTTGTCTTTCAGCATCATTGAAGTATGCAGGAACTGTAATAACTGCTTTTGTAACAGGTTCTCCTAAATAAGCTTCAGCATCTTTTTTAATCTTAGCTAAGATTTTAGCACTTATTTCCTCTGGTTTAAAAGTTTTACCCATAGCAGATACAGTTTTATTTGTACCCATTAATCTTTTAATTGATGAAATAGTATTATCAGCATTTGTAACAGCTTGTCTTTTTGCTTGAATACCTACAAGTTCATCACCTTTTTTAGTGAACGCTACTACTGATGGAGTAGTTCTATCCCCTTCTGCATTTGCAATAACTGTTGGAGTTCCTCCTTCAAGTACTGCACAACAACTATTAGTTGTTCCTAAGTCAATTCCTATTATTTTTCCCATAATTTATCACCTTTCCTATTCAGATACTTTAACCATGGCTGGTCTAAGTACTTTATCTTTATATTTATATCCTTTTTGTAATACTTCTATTACTATTCCAGATTCTACATCTTCACTTTTTTCTGTTAATACAGCTTGATGTACTTCTGGATCAAAAGTTTCATTTAATGAAACTATTTCCTTAACTTCATTTGCTTCTAATATATTTAAAATATTTGTATATATCATGGCAAATCCTTTTAAGAATTCACGATTTTCATCGTTTTCCATACTTAATGCTCTTTCAAAATTATCTATAATTGGAAGCAAGCTTTTAAGTATATCTTCATTCGCGTATTTTCTATACATAGCTAATGTATCATCACTTCTTTTTTTGATATTCATCATTTCTGCTTGTATACGCATACGTTTATCTTTTTCTTCAGCAACTTCTTGCTTTAGTTTTTCTATCTCTTCTATTCTTTTATCTTTTTTTGGAGTATGTTCTTTTTTTACTTCCGTTTTTGTATTCTTAGTCTTATTTTCTTCTTTCATAAGTCACTCTCCATTATTTTTCAATATAATTTTTTAAGAAATTAAGCAAGGTTACAACTTTATCATATTCCATTCTCTTTGGTCCGATAATTGCAAGTGTACCTTCATCATTTCCTACCTTGTAATGAGTCTTTATTATGGTAACATCTTTATCAAATTCAGTTTCTTCACCAATGTAGACATTAATTCCTTCATCAGTAGTGTTAATATTTTTAACAAGATCTTGATTTTCAAGCTTACTGATCATTTCTTTTAATTTACTTGGTTCTTCATATTCTTTATAGTCAAGCAAATTGGTTTTACCACTGAATATGATATCTGAATTATCCATAGTAAAGTCATGAAATGCATTTTGGAAAAAACTACAAACTTCTTCATAACGTTTAATAACGTCTTTAATTTTAGGCTTAACTTCTAGTTCAAGTCTTTCTGAAACTTTATCAATTGGAGTACCTACTAAAAATTTATTAATTATTTCACTAGTTTTTATAAGTTCTCGCATATTAATATTGTCTGGAATTATAACTTGTTTATTTTCAACAACTCCCTTATTAGTTACTAAAAGCGCAACTACACGTTTTTCATCTTCATCTTCATTTATTGGAATAATGCTTATTTGTTTTAAAGTATTATCACTTTTTGAAGGTCCAATAACAACGCTTGTATAATGAGTTATATCACTTATAATCTCCATACATTTTGTTACAGCATCTGATACTACAAGTTCATTATTTGAAAGTATTTGTTGAAGCTTTATAACATCCTCGCCAGTTATCTCTTTCGGTTTCATTAAGTTATTAACATAATATTTATAACCTGCTTCTGAAGGAATCCTTCCACTAGAAGTGTGTTCTTTTTCTAAGTATCCAAGATTTTCAAGTTCAGCCATATCATTACGAATAGTTGCGCTTGAAACTTTAAACTCATCAACTAAAGATTTTGAACCAACTGGTCTAAATGTCTGAATATAAGTTTCAACTATTTCTTTTAATAGTTGTTCTTGTCTTTCTCCCAAAATCATCACTTCCTGGCACTCATATTTCCCAAGTGCTAGAATAAGTATAAAATAAAAATTAGCACTCGTCAATACTAGAGTGCTAATTTATTTAAATATTTTACAAAATTTTAAAATTAGGCAATTCTAAATGCTGGAGAAATACCATAAGAATTATTAGCACTGGCGATTCCCAAGCCACCACCATCTCCTACATAACAAAAAGCGTATGATCTGTCCAAATCAGCTGATCGAGTCCACCATTTTGAATCAACTCCATTATATTGTTTTTCTGATCCTACATAACTGCTTGTTGTTACTCCCAAATTTTTATAATAATCTAATTGTCTTGATGTTCCCACTGACGTATCAGATGATGCTTTTGTTGAACTTGCAAAATTACTATATATTTCTTCGTTTGACAACAAATATAATTTATCTTGTGTTTCAAAATTTTCAGAATCTCTTAGTCCATGTGCTGATATTACTTTTGTTGGTGCTATTACATTTTGTAAGTCACTTTGAAGGGATTTATATATTGTTTCATTTATATAAGTTCGTAATTCTGAATCTTTCCATCCCCCTACATTTGTACCTGTGCTATTAACTTGTTGATTTGTTATTATATCAGCAAATTCTACTACAAATCCACATGCTGTTTCACTTGTTTCTCCATTTGTACATATACTCTTATTTGCTATTCTAACTATATGTGTTCCAAAAGATCCTAAATCAACTTCTTTAGTATCTCCTACATTGTAAGAATCCGTGTTTCCTGTTTGAATTGCATTTTGTATTGTTTTCCACGAATCTGTTGAAAATGATACTGGATTAGGAGTGCCTTGACCCAATTCATCTCTTTCTATTGCATTAAATTCTAATGTACATACATATTCTTCTTTTACTTCTTCTGTTGCTGTTTTATTTAATGTTACTGTTAATGTTCCAGTTAATGTTTCTTTTGCTTTAACTACTGTTGCTTTTCCTTCTAGTTCATTTTTTATACTTGTATATTTTGCTGTTGTATTATCTTTTACTTTACAATTAACTGTTACTTCAGCATCGTAGTTGCTTGAATTATTTGTTACTTCATAATTTAACACTGAAGTTTGATTTAATGTTTTTAAATCACTTGTTTCAAATGTAATTACTTTCTTTGTATCATCTATTACATTTGCATATACATCCGTTCCATCTAATGAAGCAGACGTAAAAATAACACTAAAATCTTCTGTATTTTCACTTACCTTTGTAGACCCATTTATTATTAAAGTTGTACTAATTGCTGCAAAACCTACACACATTATTAAAATTGCAATTACTATTGCACTCTTTCTTTTCATATTTTACACACACCATTCTATACTAAGTATAAATGTAAATAATGTTTTTTACAATTAAATTGTTGTATTTTTACAAACCATTTACTTATAATCTGTTCTTATATAACATTTAATAAAATCTGTTTCTAAATCGTCAACTTGTTCAATTACTATAGTTTCTCTTATACTTTCGTGGCTTTTAATTAAATAATGATTTAAATTACTTCTAATAATATATGAATCTGTATTATTACAATCTAATGTAGCATATAAATCATATTTTTTAGCGCTATTGTATAGTAAAATATCTATTTTATTAACACTATCTAAAAGTGAAGAATCTATTAATAAATAATTATCTTTAAGAATATTATTTAAATGAACATTTGGTGAATTCACATCTTTAATAATAATATCTTCATGCATAATAGATTTGCTTCCTTCAAAAAACATCATTGAAACTACAACTATTAAAATAACAATTAATGTTATAAATATATTTTTTTTATTCATATTCCACCTCTTACTAAAAAGAATACTATTTCTAGTATTCATAAGTTCCGTGCAATTTTGTTAATTGTTCGTTTGTTAATGGTTCAATTTCCCACTTATTATTATTTTTATTCAAATTTAAATCTAACGTATAACTTACTTTATCGGTTGTATCTAAAAGTTTATTTATTTTATATTTTAAAAATTTAGATAAGTCTATATCTCCTTTTGAATCAATGAATTCTTTGCTATTTGAAGAAAAATATTCTCCAGCTTCCTTATTAGTTTTATAGTAATCATATACAGTTATCTCTACAGTCACTGTAGCTTTATCACCATCTATTCTTTCTCCTTTAATTTTATAAGACATATTTGAATACTGTCTTGTATAAATTTCACGATATTCTTTTATTGTTGCTTCGTCTAAGTTTTCACCACTTAAATAATTATTTAATTCGTCAATAACAACTTGATCATTATTTTTGTATTTACTTAAGAAATCTTTAACAGCATCACTTGGTCCCCCAGGAACTAACGAACAACCAGTAATAATAATTATACTTAATATTATTAATAAAATCTTTTTCATTTTTTATCTCCTTATATTTTAATTATTCGCTAAACAAGAACTTTTATACATTAAAAAAACGAAAAATTAATTTTCGTTTCTAGTCGCGATCACTTTACATTCATAACTTTCAGTTGTTTCTAAAGTAACTGCTTTATTTAGTGTTATTGTTGCCTCTCCCGTTAATTTGTCTGATGCATCCAAAGTTGTTAAACCTGAAGTAATGACATTACTAATACTAGTATATTCTTGTTTATCAGGTGTGCATTTAATTTCAATCGATGCTCCGGATTTTTCACTCTTATTAGTAATTTCATATTTGAGTTTGGATGTATCACTAATATTTTTTAAATCCTTGCTAGTAAAAGTGATTGTTTTTTTATCTTCACTTAAAGCAGATGTATCATAAATGTTAATTCCATCTAATATAGCATCAGTAAATATAACTTCAAAATTATTATTACCTACATTAATATTTCCATTAATTACTAACGTTGTTGAAACAACAGCAAAACCAATCGCTAACATTAAAATAGTAATCATTATTGCAATCTTCTTTTTCATATTTTACTTCCTTTTTAAAAGAAAAGAAGCCTATTCAGCTTCCTTTTCTTCAGAAACAACCAATGGTTCACCATCTAAGATTTTATCAGCAACTATATCAGAAAATTCTTCAATTAACTCTTCGTATAGTTTTTGATCTTCAACGCTTTTTAAAAATTCTTCCTCACCATTTACAATTGCTTCAAATATTAAATATTCGTCTGTTGGAGTATCATTTTCTAAAACTCTTACTGCATAAAGATATCTTACGCCATTTTTTTCTGTTTCTTCTAGTAACAAGTATTCCTTGCCGTCTTCTAAAGTCACAATATTGCCAACCATTATCATACTATAAAGTTCTTCCTTTCTCTTCTTCAACTTCTGGATTTTCACTATTTTCTAATTCTGCATTCATTTTTTCGTATTCTTCATGTATTCTAGAACTATTTGCATTCAAATTATCACCAACAGTTATTCCACTAGTGAAGTTTTTTAATTCTTCTTCGTTAGGTAAAACTCTTTGCAAATCCTTAGAATTATCTATATCATCTACATCTACATCAGCAAAAGCACTTGGTGTTTCTTCTTGAGAATCTTTCGAAGATGTTTTTTCTTCCTCAACTGGTTTTGGTTCTACTGTTTCTTCTTTTTGTTCTTCGTTTTCTTTTTCTTCAGGATTTTGTTGTTCATTTTTATCATCAGGATTTTGTTGTGAACTAGCTTTTTCTTCAGTTTCTTCTTTGTTCTCTTCCATGTTTTCTTCTTTATTTTCAGTTTTATCGTTTTCTAGATTTTCTATTTCTTTAAAATCAACATCTATAACTTCTGTTGATTTTTCAGGTTGCATAGAATTTGAAAAATCTGTAGCTATTTTATCTTCGTCTTGTTTAAAGAAAGATGTAAAAGTTTTGCCAAAAGCATTAAATTTTTTTCTATCATGAATTGAGTATACACCACCTATTTGTTGATAAGCAGCTTCTACATTATCAAGAGTTACTTTTTGACAATACTCTAGAGGAGGTTTTTGTGTTATAAATCCAATTTTTTCCTCATATTCCTTCATTTGTTCAGGAGTTGCAAGATTTCTCTTGTCGTTTTCAAATTTTTGGTCTAAATCTGCTTGTAATGCCTCAGCAATTTTTCTTACCTCAGGATTTGGATTGCTAAGATCTTCAGAAGTAATCTTTGTAGATAAGTCATTATTTACACAGAAATATACTGATTTAGTATCTTTGTCAACTTTTACTATTAAACCATGCTTATCAGCTATTGATGATAATGATTTTCTAACTTTGTAAGATTTAAAGGCTGCTGCTCCATCTATAATTGCATTAGCAGCACCATATGCTGCAAGAGCTGCTGGCACTATACCATAAAGTGATATTCCTGCTATAGCAGTTGCGGTAAAAGTTGCTACTGATCCAGTAATTGCAACTCCATTTTTAAGCAAATTTCTTGTTTTTATTACTTTTTTAACAACAACATCTGGCTTTAGTTGTTTTGTTTCGGGTTGATCTGGTTCAGGTTGATCTATTTCAGGTTGATCTGGTTCAGGTTGATCTATTTCAGGTTGATCTATTTCGGGTTGATTTATTTCGGGTTGATCTGGTTCAGATTGATCTTTTGTAGGGGAATTCATTCCATCTAATAAAGTAGTTATTTCTTCTTCTGTTAACATTCCTGAATTATTATTACTAGTATTTTCTTTTGCTTCAACCTCTGGAGTTTCTGGTATATGTGGTTCTATTGTTTTATCCATATCTTTTGCTACTTCAACAATATTACTAGCTGCATTTTCAAATGAAGTCTTCATATACATTTTTCCATTTTTATATAAAGATACACGATTATTAGCAAGAGCTCCAACAAATCCTTTTAGTAACTTTCCAATATTTTCTCTTGTAAGTTCTTCTTCTGAGTATTCTTTTCCTGGACTTAATTTAAAGTTTCCAGATGAACATTCAACTACGTATTTTCCAGTTTGTTCATTATATGAAACATTTACTTCAATTTCATCAGTTGCTCTAGAAATTCTTCCATTAACCTCATTTACTTTTTCAGTTGCAGTTTGCAACAACTCTTCAATCTTTTCATAATCTTCAATCGAATTTGAAATTTCATTTGGTAAAGTTTTTATTTCATTGATTGCAGCTAAATTACTTTCATAGCTAACTTTCATTGTACGATAATTTTCTAATTCTTTAGATAGTCTAATTTTTTCTTCATGATCATTAGTCTCTCTTAATTCATCAACTATGTCAGCAATTTCCTCATCTAATTCATCTATACGAATTTGAATTCTTTTTATTGTTCTTTCAATTTGAGTGTTGATTTTTTCAACATGTTTTTTTAATTCATCGACAGCTTTATCGTATTCTTCAGAAGCAGTATCCATTTTATCTTGATTGTAGTCATACATTGCGTTTTCCATATGTGCAATGTCTTCTGCACGTCTTACTTTTTCTTCCTCAATTAAACTTTGTAAAGCTTCCACGCGAGCATTTTTCCATTCTTGAAATTCTTCTTCTGTTGGTGCTCCGTTAACCATTTCTGCATATGATGCATATGTCGTATTATTAATTCGATTTAATTCATCCTCTAAATCTTGAACACGATTAACATCTGATGCATTAGTTATTTCAGCTTGATTTTCTTCTCCTTCAGCATATCTTTGACCTAAAGTTACATAAAGTTCTTTAGCATGATTAGCCTCATTAATAATATTGGTAAACTTATCCACTAAATTTTCAATATATTCGTTTTCTAACATTTTTTATTCCTCCAAACATTTTTATTAAGTCTAAACTTAATTACACACCTAAATTTTATCATTAATTCTCTATTATGTATATATTTTTTTATAAACTTTACACATCTGCTAATTTTACACTTACAAGTTTCGATACTCCGCTTTCTTGCATTGTTATTCCATATAAAGTATCAGCATACTCCATTGTCTTTTTCTTATGAGTAATAACTATAAATTGAGTTACATCACCATAGTTTTTTAAATATGTTCCAAATGTATCAACATTTGCCTCATCTAACGCGGCTTCTACCTCATCTAGTATACAAAATGGCACAGTTCTAATATTCAATATACTAAAAAGTAAAGCTATTGCTGTTAAAGTCATTTCTCCACCTGATAAAGCATTGATGCTCTTTATACTTTTTCCAGGAGGATATGCATTTATTTCAACACCCGTTTCCAAAACGTTTTCTGGTTCTGTTAACACAAGCTCAGCATTTCCACCCTTAAATAATTGATTAAATACACGTCCAAACTCATGATTAACTTCATTAAACGTACTCATAAATTTTTCTTCCATTGTTGAATCCAAGTCTTCAATTATTTCATTTAAATCATTTATTGCTCCTAAAAGATCTTCACTTTGATTTTTTAAGAACGTGTATCTTGTATTAACACGATCAAATTCTTCAATGGCTCCAACATTTACATCACCTAAATCTCTTATATCTCTTTTTAAGTGATTTACTTTACTGCGTGCAACCTCTTCATCCATTTCTAAAGTATATTCTTGATGCGCTTTTTCATAGGTTAAATTATATTCGCTTGCAAGTCTTGTAAGTAAATTATCAAGTTTAATATCCATCTTACCAATATTAACCTCTAGATTTTTTATCTCATTTAGTTTTTGATTATATGCAGAAGTTGCTTTTCTATTTATACTTTCTAATTCATTTAATTCATTTGAAAGTTCATTTCTTGTTGTTTTCTTTTCACTTAATATTCTTGTGTTTATTTCTTTTTTAGTGCTTACCGACAATATTTCATTCATTATATTATCAAGTTCATTATCAACTGAATCATCTAAAACATTCTTTGTTCCATTAAGCTCATTTTCATTTTTTTCTAAATCATTTATAAGTTCTTTTCTGCTTATTTGTTTTTGATTTAAAATTTCTTTTTTTCCTGAAAGATCAGTTATACTATTTCTAATACTTTCTTCAAGTAGATTTAGATGCAAATCAATTTCATTAATATGTTCTTCTATTAACTTTATTTCATTTACTAAAATATTTTCTTCATTAATAAGTTTTTCTAATTCATATCTTATATTCATTGAACCACTAGTATTATTTTTTACACTTCCACCAGTTATAGAACCACCAGAATGAAGTATTTCTCCATCTAACGTTATTACACGATAACGGTAACTAGTTAGTTTTCCAAGTTTATTCATGATGTCCATATTGTTAACAACTAAAACATTTCCCAGTTGATTTTCAACAACGCCAGAATAAAGAGGATTATAAGTCACTAAATTAGAAGCAACTCCAACAAATCCTGCTAAAGATTCAGCTACTTTTAAAGAATCAACATCCACTCCGCGTGGCTTTATAACACTTATCGGAAAGAATGTTGCTCTTCCAAGTTTGTTTTCTTTTAGATAGTTAATTGCTTCTTTCGCATTTTCATCTTTATCAACAACAATTACGTTTTGATTAGCTCCTAATGCTACTTCAATTGCTTTAACGTGCTCTTCTTTGACATCAATTAATTTTGATAAAACATCATGAATACCATTTAATCTTGGGTTATTAATAACACTTTTAACAGCAAAAGGAAGCTTTGTATCATTTTCAATTTGATCATTTAATACATCTATTTTGCTTCTTACGTTTACAAGTTCACGACTTTTTTTATCAAGCTCACTTATTAAAGTTGTTTTTCTTAATCTTTCATTTTTTAATTCGGTATTGACATTATCTACTTTGGTTGTAAGTTCACTTATTTCTTTTTCTATTGAAGTGACTTCCGAATCGATAACACTGATGTTTTTCTTAAGTTCAACTATTCTTTCCTTTAATATTAAAATGTTACTTTCTAATAGTTGATCATCTACTTCATATTTTCTTCTTTCACTCATAACTTGTTTCTTTGTTTCAAGATTTGAAAGAGTTTCATTTGTTTTTATAAGTTCATCAGTTAAAGAAGATATTTCTTCATCAATTTTAATTGAACTCAACTTCAAACTTTCAATTTTAGTTGTTTCACTTGTTTGTTTGTTATCCATTGTAAGAATTTCTTCGTTTAAAGATGTAAGTCTTTCTTTGTCACTTTTATATTGATCATTTATAGTTTTAATATCACTGGCAATTAAAGAAATTTCAATTCCTTCAAGTTCACTTTTTAAATCAAGATATTTTTTAGCGTCTTCAGCTTGTTTTCTTAAAGGTTCAACGTTTCCTTCTAGTTCATTTATAACTAATGTCACTTTATCAAGATTATCCATTGTACTTACTAACTTTTTACTTGTTTCTTCTTTTCTTTTCTTATATTTTAAGACGCTGGCAGCTTCTTCAATAATAGCTCTTCTATCACTTGGTTTTCCTTTTAAAATTTCACTTATTCTTCCTTGAGATATGATTGAAAATGAGTTTGCATTAGTTCCACTATCTAAGAATAAATCAGTAATGTCCTTTTTTCTAACCTTTGTATTATTGATATAATATTCATTTTCTCCAGTTTTATAAACTTCTCTTTTTATTTCAATTTCATTATAATCACTTGCTAGATAATGATCTGTATTATCAAAAGTTAAACTTACCCAAGCACGAGAACACGCACCTCTTGAAGAAGAACCATTGAATATGCAATCAGCTAATTTTTCGCCTCCACGAATTTCTTTTAAACTGGATTCTCCTAATACCCAACGAATAGCATCCACTACGTTACTTTTTCCACTTCCATTTGGTCCAACAATACCAGTAATCTTATCATCAACGCTTATTTCAATTTTATCAGCAAACGATTTAAAACCATGTGCTTTTATACTAATAAGTTTCATACTTCACCTCTAAGCTATTTTTTTTATTGCATCTGTTGCTGCATTTTGTTCTGCTTCTTTTTTTGATTTTCCTGTTCCTATTCCAAATACAAGACCGTCAACTAAAACGTGAACAACAAAAGTTTTATCATGTGCAGGTCCTGATTCGCTTATCACTTCATAAGTAACTGTTTTTTTATCCATTTGAACCATTTCTTGTAAGTATGATTTAGAGTCATGAATAAATTCGTGATTAGTTTTGATATAAGGAACAATTATCCCTAAAGCAAATCTCTTGGCAACTGAAAAACCATGTTCTAAAAATATTACAGCAAGAACACTTTCAAAACAATCAGCAACAATTGAAACGGTATCTTTTGGTACTCCATTTCCAGTACGAATATAATCTATTAAACCTATTTGTTTAGAATATTCAAATAAAGCATTTTCGCAGACATAACTTGCACGAGTTTTAGACATATCTCCTTCTTTAAGGTTTGAATGCAAATAAAAATATTCGCTTGTAGCAAGTTCTAAAACGGCATCTCCTAAAAATTCAAGTCTTTCATAACTTTTGCTTCTTTCTTCATTAGCTTTTGAGCTATGAGTTAAAGCCGTTTTTAATAATTCTTCATTTTTTATTACTATTCCATATTTTTCTAGAAAGTTCATAGTATCACCAAAAATATTATACAATAGGAACAAGCTCAATTCTAGTTATAATTTACAAATTAGAGCTTTTTTGGTATATTTTTAATAAGAAAAAGGAAGCGAATTTATGAAATTAATAAGAAGTTTAGTTGTTTTATTTATTACTTTAATTTTATTGACTGGATGTTTTAAAAGAGATAATATGGATGATATTTCTATTGCAGTTACTAAGTATCCAATCGAATATTTGGTTAAGAATATATATGGATTTAATTCAACAGTAAGCTCTGTATATCCTGTTGGAAGTGACGTTGATACTTATACTTTATCAAAAAAACAAATAAGAAAATATTCAACAAATGATATTTTTGTTTATAATGGCTTAACTGATGAAAAAAAGATAGCTGCAAGTCTTTTAAACTATAATTCAGGCATAAAAATAATCGATGTTGCTAAAGGTTTAAATGATACTTATGAAGAAGAAGAACTTTGGTTAAGCCCATCAAATTATCTTATGCTCGCTCAAAATATTAAAGATAGTTTATTGAGTTATACTAATTCAACTATTTTAAAGCAAGAAATAAATGACGCTTATGAAGAATTAAAATTAAATATTTCCATGTTGGATGCTAATATAAAGGTTATTGCTGAAAATGCAAGTAATAAAACAATTATTGTTGGAAATGATTTATTTAAATTCTTAGAAAAATATGGATACAACGTTTTAAGCATTGATGAAAGTAAAAACAAAAAAAGTGATTATCAAGAAGCTAAAAACCTGGTATCTAATAAAAGTAATTCTTATGTGTTCGTACTAGAAAAAAGTGTTAATGATGAAAATGTTGCAAAATTAAAAAATGCAGGGGCATCTATTGTTTCAATAAAGTCATTAAAGAGTTTGACTCAAGATGAAATAAATGATGGTTATGATTATTTACAATACATGAATACTTTTATCGATGACTTGAAAAGCGAGGTTTATAATTAATGAAAAAGTATTTAATTACACATACTGATTTAGATGGTGTTTCCCCTATTATATTGCTTGGATTAACAAATGAATCATTTGATTATAAATGTGTGGATATAAAAGATTTAACTAATTTAATGGAAGAACTTAAGACAACAGACTTATCACTTTATGATGAAATATACTTTACAGATTTATCCTTAACTGAAGAAATGTATGACGTTTTGCTTAGTTTAAATAAACCAATAAAAGTTTTTGATCACCATGAAACTCACCTATTTGCAAATAAATATGAGTTTGCTACAGTTAAAGTTGATTTAAATAATAAAAAAACTTGTGGAACCGAATTATTTTATGAGTATTTAAAAGAAAAATATCCTGAATTGAATAAAGATAACATAAAAACTTATGTTGAATATGTGCGAGAACTTGATACATTTGCTTTTACAAGCGATATTCCAAAACAAATCGATATGATTAAAGAATCAATGGATAGATACGATTTTATAAAATCGATGATAAGAAGATTAAAGAAGGATAAGCCTTTTACTTTTACAACTTTTGAAAAAAGATATATAAAGTTAAGAACAGAAGAACTTGATAGATATATCAAAAAGAAAGAAAAAGGTATGCAAAAAGTTTTAATCAACGGATTTAGATGTGGAATTATATTTGCTGAGACTAATAAGAGTTTTATTGGAGATTATATCTCTCAAAAATATGATGATATTGATTTAGTTATCTTGATAGATGCATCAAGTAGAATTTCTTATAGAACTAATAAGGAAAACATAAATGTTGCCGATTTTGCTTCTAACTTTGGTGGCGGTGGACATAAATGCGCAAGTGGATCAAAATTCGATAATGAAAATCGAATCAACATTTTAAAAGACTATTTTGGAGATGTTAAAGAATTAGAAGAAAATTGCTAATTCTTTTTATTTTGTTATTGACTATAATAATCAAATTTTGTATAATTTATCTATGGCACGGAGTAGTACTCAAGAGGCTGAAGAGGCGCCCCTGCTAAGGGTGTAGGTCGGGCAACTGGCGCGAGAGTTCAAATCTCTCCTACTCCGCCATTAAAAAAATTAACTCACTTATGTGAGTTTTTTTATTGCATAAAAAAAGTCTACGATTGTAGACCTAAGTTTGATTATAGGTAAATTCATAAACTGCACCAGCATTAACATCAGTTGTATTGATCAATAATTTTAAACTCAAATTGGTATCAGTTAAACTCACAATTTCAAAAAGTGCATCATAACTTTCGTCACTTTCATCCTTTAGTTTTATATATATTTTATTATCTATTATTTTATAATTATACCAGTTAACTGATATATTTTTTTCCTTATTCCAATTTGTATGACCTTTTGGTGCCAAGTGTCCACTTATTAAAACCTCGTCAGAGTAATCATCGAACTTCAAAGATAATTCACTTGATCCATAGTAAACAACCCTTTTATTAAATTTAAAAGTTCCTCCAACAGTATATTTCCAATTCCATTCTCCAAAACTATGATAGATGTTTGTTGCATCTTCCTTTTCCTTTGTTGATAATAATTTAAATATTTCAGTATTATCAAAGAATTCTTTAATCTTGTCATTTTCACTTATATAGTTAGTTCCTAATTCATTATAAGCTGATGAAACTAGACCTTCACTAAGAAGTTGTTTAGAGTAGTTTATCTTGTTATCCATAAACATATCCCAAGCTTTTGGACAAGCACAACTAATTTCTTCGCAGTCTTTTGTTCCAAGATTTTCATGATTAAACCATCCAACCCTTTCAAAACCTTCATAGTCTTTGTTATCAACATAAGTTTGTAAAGACGCTATAAAATTTTCACATGCTGAAGCATTTTTATTTTCATTCATGGTTGAAGCAATTGCTACAATAACTACTATAGCTATTACTCCTTCAAGTATAAAAAACATTTTTCTTTTATCCTTTGGCACTTTAAAACTTTTAAACTTTCTCATTGAATAACCACAGTTTGGGCATCTTTTTGCAGTGTCACTTATTTTTTTACCACATTCTTTGCAAACAATTAAAGACATAAAACTCAACTCCTACTAGATAATTATAGCATAAAATAAAGTCTACAACATAGACTCTATTTTTTTCTTCTTGTAAAGATAAATATTATTAAACCAATCACAAGTAATATTAATACTAAAATAATATAATAAATACTTTCATCACTTTCTAATTTAGTTTCTTCCTTTACTTCATTTTCCAAATTATTGATATCATTTTCGTTAAATGTATAGTCAAAATCCTCTCTTGGATAATCTTCATCACTTATTAAAATATTGTAATTATATTTTTCGTCTTTATAGTTTTGATTGCTAATAAGTAATCCCGATAAATCGTTATTATATTTTATATCAACAATATAATATTTACCATCCAGTTTTACAACGTTATAGGTATGTGAAGAATAATATATTCTATTTTTGGCGTCATAAGAAGCTATATGGTCAACAATGTATGATTCAATACCTAATTTATCCATTAAATATGAAAATGCAGTAGCAGATCCAATGCAAACTGTTTTATTATTTATTAAAACATCATAAGCACTTATGTATCCGTCAACTAAATTTTCAAAAACTCCATCACTTTGATAAACAGCATTTCGGCTTATATAGACATAAGCCATATATATCTTTTCATAATCAGTTTTACCAGCAAACAACTTAATAAACCTATCAGCAAATTTATCAAGTTGTTCAGTTTCTTCTTTGGTAATTTTTTTATTCATATTATCAATATAAATAGAATTTTCATTTATTATTGGTAAAAATCTAATTGGTTGATAATAAGCATAGTCTTCATATTTATAGGTATTAATACTTATATCAGTTATATATTTTTCTTTATAATACTCATTTACACGATTAATATCAACCATGTTATCAGCAAAATCTATGCTATAGTATCCAATATCTAAATCATTATAAATTTCATCTATTTTTTTTAGTGCCTCATCAGTATTTTCAACATTGATTATAGTTCTTTCATGTGCAAAACATATTGTTGGAATAAACGCAAGTAACAATAATAAATATTTTTTCACAAAATCACCTATTGAATATCAATATAATTTCCAATATTATATTTTTCTCCATCTATCTCAGCAAATACATAATACCTACCACTTTTTAATTTTGATAGATTTATAAAGTCTTTTATATCTTGCCCGCTTTCTTTTAGTACATACTTATATGCTTTTCCTCTAGGAGAAATAAATGTAACATTTACAGAAGTATCCTTCGGATAGTATCCTACAAAAGAAAATTTATTATTATGAATTTCAAATACAATTTCTTGATTAATACTGTTTTTGAATTCTAACGCTTCACTTTCACTTAATTCTTCATACTTATCGGGCTCATATGGAATTAAATATTTTCCTAGTTCAGTTTTATAATTGCTTACAACATTTATTGTTTTAGGTTTTACAGAAACACTTTCCAAATTATAAATATTTGCTTTTACAACTTCAAACTTTGATTCAGGAGATTTTAATTTATTAACTATATTATTATTTTCGTCAAAATCAATAATATATGCATCATATTTATCATTACTAAATTGTGTACAAGCAGGATCCTCATAGTTAACTTCATCTGTAAAATGCCATCCAGAATTGAATACTCTATGTCCGTTTGTACTATACGTAAAACTTGATAAAGCATATGAGAAATACTCTTTACCACCAAATTTCCAATCAACTTTTGCAGTTTTATTATTTAAATATAAGCTATAAACCATTGCATATGATGCGTTGTTCTTTAGACTTTTACAAGTTACAGTTTCTTCCTTATACGCATTATAGCCATTATTAAAGATTGATAACCTTCCATCACTTAGAATATTTACAGAGTGTTGGCCTTGTGGATATATAAAATCATCGCCTATACCCTTTATTAAATAATCTTTAAATTTACTTGACCAATATTTTTCTTCGCCAAGGATCCATTTAATATTACCGGTTTGATAATCAATGGCAACAACTGAATTTTGATTTCTTAATGATAGAATAAGTGAATCAGTATTTTTGTCATAGAAGACACTATTAATCCAACCCCATGTTATTTCACCTGGTTCAAGTAAATCAGGATCAACCTTTAATGCAATATCTTTAAGACTCCAATCTTTTACTACTTTTCCAGTATTTCTATCAACTTCAACGACGTAGTCAGCTAATGAACCACCACCTCTTTTGGAAGTTAAAATTATTAAATTTCCATTTTCAAGTTCATATCCATCATGATGGTATCCACCTTCAATCTCATAATTTTTATGAACGTATCCAAGCATATCTAGTTCTACTACACCACTTGTAGATGTTAAGTCTGGTCCATTATCAGCATTTGATAGTAAAATATGTCCATTTTGTAACATTGTCATACCTTTAGTATATCCAATATTCAACCACCAACGAATTTCTCCATAGTTATCTAAAGCAATGTTTCCTGTTCCTAATGATGATGTTCCAAAATAAAACTCACCATTAGAATTTTCAATTTTGTTTTCAAGAACTTCTGCATTTTCAGTTGGAGCAAAGTCATCTATTTTAATATCTATTTCTTTCTTTTCTCCGCTTTCAGTAGTTAATATAACTTTATTAGTATATTTCCCATATAAACCATAGATTGGCAAAATATGTTCTTTACTGCTTTCAAAATTTACAGTTAAATCATCATTATGTTTTCCTTTTATCGTTACAGTTACTTTTTCTTTCTTTGTCGTATTAAACATTATTAAGGCTGTTTGTGGACTGATTAGAAAAGGATTTGTGACTACATAAGGATCACTTAAAGTAGATTTTTTATTTTTAAATTCTTTCAATAATTTTTGATATATCTCATATTGTCCAGTGAAAATATTATCGTTTTTTAACTCTGTACTTTCATTTTCAACTAAAAATGAAAAGTTTTTATTAAGAGGTTCTTTATAATCTTTATTGGCATTTATTTTGCCACTTTGAACCAACCATAAAATTCCACTTGTAACTATAACAATAATTGCTAGCGAACTAGCAATTATTATATATAATTTTTGTTTTTTATTAACCCTATTTTTCTCTTTTTTCATATATATCACCTATTATATTATTGTGTATGGATTATTAGCTGTTCCATTACCACCACAAGTATATATCTTTCCAAACTTAACTGCTGGTTTAACTTGATTACAGCCTCCATAATACGATTGTGTAATATTCGATCCTTTTTGAATATAATAATAAGAATTACTATATGTAGTTGAATTTCCATGTGCATATGGATCAGAAACAAATGATTGTTTTACTTCACTATATTTTGTTATAGTCCATAAGTTAGTATTAGCATTTTCAAAAATAGCATTGGAATACTTCTTAAATTGATCGGCAGTAAATGTTCCAATTTTTACTGTGTGTCCTTCTACTGTGTATGATTCAAAATAACTACTAGGTATATCAGATATTAAATTAGCCGCCTCAGCTTCAATATATTCCTCAGTTGCCGTTGTTTGATTATATGTACCAGTAAAATATCCATCACAAGTTTGTAATCCCCATTTTTCTAGTCTAGTAACTGAACCATTTACACATTTTGTTGTCACTGCATTTAAAGCTGAGAATAAATTTCCTTGGTTATCTCTTTCTAGTATAACGAAATTATGTCCTCTTAGATTTACATAGAAATTTCTGTTGCAATAGTAACAAGCTTCTCCACCTTCAGCCTTGCAACATGAATTACAATCTGTACAAGTTGTGCCATTTGTTCCACCAGTTTTCATATTAGTTAAAACTAACATATCCACTTGATTAGTTAAATATCCATCAACCTTTACCCAATCGCCTTTAAAACCATTGTTATTAATTGGTCTTATATATACATAAGTATATTGTAGGTTTCCTTTACATTCGTCACTTGGATACCTAACATCTATATTTTTTGTTGTATTTGAGTTTGCAGTTTTATTAAATGTATACCTAGCATCATTGATAATAGAATCATTCATTTCTGTTCCCTCATTAGCAAGACGATATTCAAACTTTGCTATACCAAATTTTGAATATACCGCAGTATTATTAGTTCCAATCTTATCTGCTATTGTGTAAGTTTTATCAGTAGTCCAATTAGTTGAATAACCACTTATATATTGTTTTGGTAAGACTAATTTTTGACGCATATTATATTTTCCTTCTGCATCATAACTATAATTTTTATCGTAATGTCCCCTTACTATTGTTTTTAGAGTATATAAGACATTACCATCATAAGCATCATAAACTGTAGAAAAATCACTGATAAGGTTATTTGCACTTCCAGCTACATAAATTTCTTGTCCCAACGGATCTTTTGATTGAACTTTGATGTTATAAGATGTCGATTCTTCATCAGCCCCTTCAATATATGGTTTATATGTTAGATATTTCCATCTATTTTCAGAAGCAACATATTCAGGTGTAGCCCACATTTTTCCATTATTTAAATCATCAAAATCGTAGTTTGTTTCTACCCCATCATAGTATGTTTTAAATGCTGGTGTTACTTTAGAATTAACTCTTAAAGTTCTAGTAAAGCTTTTCTTTACACCACTTTTTGTTAGCCATGTGTATGTTACATCATAATTTCCGGATTCGGATGTTTTATATCTATTGTCACTTGTCTTTTCAAAATCATTAGGCATAGAGCAAGCTAAATGATAATCATTTTTTAAAGTATTGGTATCTGTAATAAGATTTCCTTCTTCATCAGAAAGAGCTAAACGGTATGATCCCAGACCTTGCATACAGTCATATGGTTCTCCCCAAACAACATAGTCATTTATTGCAACCATAAATACCTCTGTTTTAGTATCTTTTGCTTTATCAATCGGATACTCAAAAGTTAATGCAGCTGTTGTAGTATCCAAACTAGCCTTTACAATTTCATCTCTTTTTACTTTTTCATTTGTATAAGGATTTTTTATTTTTTCATCAACCAACCCTGAATCAATTAAATTTCCGACTGTTACGTATATGAAAGCCTTGTTAACATATAAATCTTGAAACGCTTCAGGATTCATATCAGCATATACTGAAGCCGATGATTTAATCGAAGCTACAAACCTTTCATATTCTGTTTTCTTTGAATTTTTGGAAATATTAGTTACATTAAATATTATTACTGTAGTAACTACTCCAAGTAATACAATTGTCACCAATAGTTCCACTAAGGTAAACCCATTTTTTTTCTTCATAAAATACAACTCTCCTATCATAAATAAATATTATCATAAATTACTATTCAAGTAAATTACTATTTTTCATAATTTTGAGATTTTATGATATATTTTTTTCTTTTTGAATATCGTTTTTGTATGTATGTTTGTTCTTTTAAATAAGATAAAATATTTTTTTCTTTTTCTCTTATTTCATCAATACCACAATTGTAGTAAGCACATAATTCTTCTTCTTCATAGCATTCTTGGTATCTAAGAGTTATAAACTCCAAATATTCATTTGGGAGGGATAGAAGAATTTTTTTCATTTCTTCTGAATATTCATTTTGTTCTATAGTTTTAGGTTTATAAACATCTAACAAAGTTTGACTATCGCTATCATAAATTGTTTCATCTAAGGATATTACTTTTTTATAATTTTTTCTATAATAATTTTTTAAGCTCCATTTCATAGTTAAATCCATACACTTTATCATTTGTCCAGGCACGTTAATATTACATTTTTCAAGAAAATTCATTAAAATAGTTTTTTGTTCACTTACTAAATCTTCATATTGATAATGGTTAATCCTACTTATCATTAGAGAATCAATATTACTGTTAAAGTATCTTACTTCATTTGCTAATATTATGCTTCTTGTGTCCAACATTCCACATTTATATAAAGCAAACATTACAAATAAATTAAATTCAAATTCATTTCTATTAATCGAATCAATAAAATTTATTATATCTATAACTTTTTGATGAGAAATCTCTTTTATGCCATTATCTTCTCGATCAAAAAAGTACCAAATTATATTTATCGCTGTTTTTAAAGAATATCCCATATTTACAAGTTTTTCAACATTGGTTAAATTTATTTTAAGAGTATCACATATCTTTGCTACTTCCTCATATTCCATTTGTCTATATTTAAGTTCAGAGAATATTTGATTTACCTCTTTTAAATACTTTTTCCATTCATATTCTTTTACGGTTTCTTCAATTATTTCATCTAAAGTTTTAGTATCTCCATATTTATCTTTTTTTCTTTTTATAGTATCTCTTATATAGGAAACATTTAAATCATTATTTCTACAATAAGTAACTAAAGGCTTACCTTTATAATAATAGATAATTCCAAATCGTTTAATTGATGTCACAGCCTCTTCTATTGCTTCTTCTATTGATATGCTACCATCGCTTTTTATTTTTTCCTGTACATAGTTATATACAGAATTATACGAGCAATTATTATATTTACAATATTCAAATAAGCTAACTCCTTTATAAAAATATAAAGTTTCACTTTTTTTGTATTTTTTTAAAATTAATTGAAGCATTTCTTCATCGCTTAAATTTTTATATTTATCATTTTTTCGATATGTAGAAAGATTAGTTATTATTGTTGTATAATTTATCCCGTTTTTCTCACAATACTCTTTTAATGGTTTTCCATCAATAAAAAATCTTTTTGGTTTTTTATGTTCTTTTTCTATATATTCTTTAATTATATCTTTTTCTTTTCTATCAGGGTATTTTCTTTTAGTTCTTTTAATACTATTTAAAACAGATGAATATTTAATAGTTGGATGAAGTTTACAATACTCAACTAATGAAATATTCTCATAATAATATATAGTTTGAGATATTTGATAATCTTCAAGGGCAACTCTTACTAATTCATTATTATTTAATTTAGGATTATGTTCTTTTAAAGTTCTTATTTTTGACATAACTTGTGAATAGTCAATATTATTACTACGGCAATAATCAGCAAGTAGAATTCCTCTATAAAAATATTTTACACTTTTCCCAACTCCAAGCATAACTAAATCGACGGCTTCTTGATCAGTTAATTCCGGATTTTTCTTTTGCTTTTTATTTATATTAGATGTAATTGTATTAACATTTATTTTATGTTTTCTACAATACTCTGCCAGCGGTTCACCTTTATAATAATAACGATATTTCATGTTTTTTCCTCTTTTTAATAATTAGTATAACAATATAAAGAATAAGAATAAAGAAAAAAATTGCTTTATTTTGAAAAGCAACTTAGTTTTTTATCATCATAGCCAAAACATATCTCATGATCTTTAGTAGTTGGATATTGATATATTATTTTAATACTAGCCGATTCACCATTTTTTATTAAATGATTATCATATATTACTTTTACTTCAGGAACATAGTTATGTCCATTAAATGTTAAAAGATTATATCCAATTTCATTATAAATAGCAGTTTTAATTACCGGATTAATTGATTCATTTAAGTAGTTTAAATCATTAAACTTTATTTTATATTCAAATCCATACCAAGAAAATCCTTCTTTTAGAGTTGAATCAGCATACTCTTTTACTTCTTCATCTGATAAATAACGTATTCCAGTTATATCAACATCAGTATACTTATTATTCTTTTCATCATAAAACGTTGCAATAACAGTTTCTCCTACATGTGCTGGATTATAAAAAGATTTATATATTCCAACATTCTTACTAGGTTCCTTAAATATAGATTTCGTAGTAGTTATCATTTCTTCATGTTTATTTTTATTCTTGTTTATCAATTGTAAACACAACATGAAAAAGACTATACTACCTACAACAATTACCGTAATAAAAAATAAATTAGCGTAATTTATTTTTTTATTCATTATATCACCCTATCTTATTCATAATATTATAATAATTTTATCATATTTTTTATAGTTTAATCATAAATAATTAAAAATTTGACATTTATTAAAAAAAATACTAGATTTTTTAAAATTTTATGTTATAATGAATGAGTACTTACTGATGTCTCCTTAGCTCAGTTGGTAGAGCAACTGACTCTTAATCAGTGGGTCTAGAGTTCGAATCTCTAAGGGGACACCATTTACAAAATGGGCTTGTAGCTCAGCTGGTTAGAGCGCACGCCTGATAAGCGTGAGGTCGA
>ERZ825137.268-NODE-268-length-76745-cov-5.784718_pt1 | contig 76745 bp, 57 predicted proteins | sample MGYA00519873_ERZ825137 | MGnify/ENA primary metagenome ERZ825137 (study PRJEB31778, sample SAMEA3449190) | human gut metagenome | biome: human gut; feature: human-associated habitat; material: faeces | place: United Kingdom | collected 2010/2012 ...
GAAAGGAGCTGTCCCTAGTACGAGAGGACCGGGATGGACGCACCTCTGGTGCACCGGTTGTCGTGCCAACGGCACAGCCGGGCAGCTAAGTGCGGAACGGATAAACGCTGAAGGCATCTAAGCGTGAAACCGCCCTTAAGATAAGATATCCCATCGAAAGAGTAAGACCCCTCAAAGACTATGAGGTTGATAGGCCTATGGTGTAAGCATGGTGACATGTTCAGCCTGCAGGTACTAATCGGTCGAGGGCTTGACCTTATTTCATCTCTTCTGATTACGCTTCTCTGTTACTTCCTTTATTCAATTTTCAGGGTTTGATACCTTGAATATATGATAGCCGGTGCATATGGCTATGAGGTTCCACCTGTTCCCATTCCGAACACAGAAGTTAAGCTCATACACGCCGAAGATACTCAGATGGTGACGTCTCGGGAAAATAGGGCTGCGCCGGCTCTTATCATATATACCATATTCCTCAATAGCTCAGTCGGTAGAGCGCATGACTGTTAATCATGATGTCGCTGGTTCGAGTCCAGCTTGGGGAGCCAAGCTAATTTTAAGGCGACCTAAACGAGAGGTCAGAGAGTAATGTTTGTTAAACTCTTTTTCCTCGGTGTTAGGTTGCCTTAAATTGTTTTATATGGCAGTTTTCATCATTGCAGCAAGAGTATTGTTTTATTTATAGTATGGAAGCAGGGCTTCCGTATGCTTACGTTTATGTAAGTGTACGGAAGCCTTTTTTTATTGTCTAAACGAAAGGAAAGAACGAAATGGAAAAAGATATGAAAAGCTACCCCAACAATCTCCTCAGACAGATATTCCTCGGAGAAGAATTTGACAATCTTGCCGATGACAGCGGAATTGCTCTTGACTATGTAATTTCCGAAACTATGAGCGAACGTGAAGCTCTTTTGCTCCGAATGAGGTACAAGGAGAATATGACCTATGCAGATATTGCAAAAGCTGTCGGCAATTCATCGTCAACAGTTACTCACAGCATAAGGAAAGCGGAAAGAAAACTTTCACAGCCAATAAGGAAAAAGAAAATTCGACTGGGTATGCACAATCTCTTTAAGTATGTCATTGAGTGTGAGGAAAACCGTCTTGAAGCAATTTACAGGAGGAAAATATCTTCACTTGAAAGAGCAAATGCAATTCTTAAACAAGAGAAATTTGTTCCCGAATCTCCGGACCTTGACATTATTGACGAGGGAATAGAGGTCCTCGACCTTTCGGTGAGATGCTATAACGTTCTCCGCAGAGCAAATATTCAGACGGTTCGTGACCTTGTTGATACAGAACCCGAAAAAATTTTCAATCTTCCTAATCTGGGCAGAAAGTCACTTGAGGAATTGCTTGATGTTTTGTTTGAGAAAGGCTTTGCGTACAAGTCAATGGAAATTTGGCGAAGCTATGAGGGCGGTTTGTAAAAGAGGTGCGTGAAATGTCAAAAATAGAATTCGATTACTATTACGGAGCTGAAGCAGAGCAGTTTACCTTTATTCGTGTGCCAAAAGTTTTATTTACGGATAAAGAGCATTTTGGCAGCTTATCCAACGAAGCAAAGTTAATGTATGGCTTGCTTCTTGAACGAATGAGTCTTAGCAGAAAAAATAATTGGATAGATGATGAAAACCGTGTCTACATAATTTTTCTGATTGAAGAAATTGAGGAGATTATGGACGTGTGCCACGATAAAGCGTTGAACATTCTGAAAGAGCTTGATGATGTGAACGGTATCGGACTTGTAAAGAAAAAACGCAGAGGTCTGGGTTTGCCGTCAATACTTTATGTGAAAAATTTCATCATAAACGAATCTGACAGTTTGCGGAATGAAAAGCAGGATAATACTGATAATTCAGAGCATACTTCAAGAGGTCTGAAAAACGGATTTCTTGAAGTCGATAAAACAGACTTCAAGAAGTCGGAAATATCGACTTCTGTAAATCGAAAAAACAGACTTCAAGAAGTCGTTAAAGCAGACACTAATAATACTGAAATAAATAATACTGAATTGAGTTATATTGAGAATCAATCTATCAATCAATCTGCGGCACTGAAAAAAATTCCGACACCGCCACGATTGATTGATGAGATTGACAGAGAAACAGTCGAACAATCTGTCAAGAAACAAATCGAGTATGACAGCCTTATCACTCACCCCGATGAAGCCGTTGTGAGTATGGTTGAAGAAATCAAAGACCTTATCGTTGATGTTATCAGCGGAGAAAGAAATATTTTCGTTGAGGGGAAGAAAATTTCCGAAGAAGCTGCACGGTTCGCTTACCGAAAGCTGACGAGCGAGCATATCACGGACGTGCTGCGAAATATTCTGAACTATTCCGGAAAGATAAGTCGGATTGACCGCTTTTTAACAACGGCTTTGTATAACTCGGCGTTCACACTTACGAACCAAACGTTCAGCGGCTTTGAACACGATATGGGTATGAAACTTATTTAGCAGGAGGTTGAAGAAATGGGAAAGCATAAAAACTATTTGGCTGTTTATGAATTTTGTGAGATGAATGGAATACCGAGATACAAGTTTTACAAAATTCTGCATCATCACCCGGAGCTTGCGAGGAGAATCCGCACAAGCACATCGGGAGAACGACAGCTTGACGAGCTGTCTTTGAAAACGGCAAAGGCAATTTTTCGGAAAGAGAAAATTGAGGACAAGCGGAAATTATCTGCCAATGCTGCTGCCAATGAGATAAATATTCTTGCTGTCCAAGTCGATGAGCTGAGAGAGCAGCTGAAAAATCTTCAATGCGAAAACGAACGGTTGAAAAATTTTCTCGGCAGAGAGAAGAAGGACAGAAGAACAAACAAAGCAATAGCTTCTGCCGTTCTGAAAACTTTGGGCAGAGATTATCTTCCCGGAGATGAAAAAAGATTGACGGAATATCTTTCAAGCTGTGCTGATTTCAAAATTTTTATGGACAGCAGAACAGGAAAAACGGAGGAGTGAAGTAAAACAATGAGGATAGATGAAATTGAAAAGCTGGATCGAAATTTTCTGACGGCAAGCGAAGCTGCTGCGGCTATTGGAATTTCTCTTGCGACCTTTTATCGGAACAAGAGCAAAATGGAATTCCCGATTATCCGAATCGGCAGGCAGATACATATTCCCAAAGAGCCGTTTTTGAATTTTCTTCGATATGGTGAGTGCAAAAAATCGGGGGACAGATGAATGTGTGCTTGAAAAATTCTGACGGAGTAACAACGGTGTGTTACGGAAATGTTCAAGAATGGGACAGCAGGAGCGAAGCAAAAAGATATTTTCTTGATGCTATGCTTAACTCGGACGGCTCTGAGCGTGAGAGATATTCAAACGTTTATCTGAAAATTATGCTGGGTTATTCTTACTGCACCGACAGCGTTGAGGACTGATTTTCTCAATTCTCCCTTGTGGAAAATGCGAATTAAGCCGCGTTTTTCCACGGTTGGGGGGGGTCAACGGTTGAAAGGCGGAGTGGTGGGGCAGTTCCCCGCAAGCGTAGAAAGGTCATATGACCTTTCGCTGCCGAACACGCAGATTCGGCATTCTTAGGGATAAATCCCTAAAACCCTGATAGATATGGAGATGATAGAATATGCCAACAAGAAAGGGCAACAAAGCGATAGTTATATATTTTTCCCCGGAGGAATGGAAGGTTGTTTGCAGAAAGGCAAAGGCGGCGAATTTGAAAAACGGAACATATATCAGAGTGTCTGCCGTGAAAACAGAAATCAAGATTTATGATTTGAAAGAAATTCTTGCAATCAAAAGGGCATTGGAATCAGTTGGAAACAACGTTAATCAGGTGGCAAGGACTGTGAACAGAACAGGAGCTGTCTATCAAAAAGACATTGAGGAATTGCAGGAGGAATTTAAGTATTTCAAGAACGCAATCAAAAATTATCTGTTTGAAATATCTCCAACGCTTATTGTGTGAGGTGGAATATGCCGATTATTAAACATATTCCAATATATTCCGCACCGAAAAAGTTTCTTGCTTACATTTCCAACGAGAAAAAAATCGAGGGGACTTTAATCACAGGATTGAATTGTTCGGCCAATGCGGCGAGTGCATACGAAGATTTTAGACTTCTCTTTGAGAGATTTTCCAACAAAAGATTTTTCAAGCGTTCCATAAAGGAAGAAACCGCAGAGCGAGAAAAAAGACAAATTCGTCTGCACCATTACATTCAATCCTTTAAACCCGGAGAAGTGTCGGCGGCGGAAGCTCATCGGATTGGTCTGGAGTGGGCGGAAAAAGTTTTCGGAAAAAATCATATGGTTTTGTGTGCGACACATATTGATCGCTGCCACATACATAATCATTTTGCGGTTACTCCCTATGACCTTGAGGGAAAGCACTGGTATGCGAACAAGGAAAGTTTACGGCGTTGCAGAAAAATTTCCGATGAAATTGCAAAAGCTCACGGTTTGTCGGTAATTGAAAAGCCAAAGTACAGAGCCAATCACAAGTACGGTGAATACAAATTACGGCGAGAGGGAAAGTCTTGGAAACAGAATTTATGTGATGAGATTGACAGGCTTATTGTAAAAGACAATGTGCATAGCATTGACGATTTGATAAAAGAGCTTGAAGCGAAAGGCTATGGAATTAACCGAGGAAAATATCTTGTCATAAAGGTCCGATCGAATCGGAAAGCTATTCGCAGTTTTCGTTTGGGTGACGGATATTCTCTTGAACATCTGAAGTATCGCATTGCAAACAAAAATATGGAGATGCCATTGTCCGAAGCATTGAAGTATGAGGGTATTCAACGAGAGTATGCTTTGTGTATCAGACAAATTCAGATTGAGCTTTACCGAAAGCCCGAAGCGGACAGGCTGCACCTTGCGACTTATCGTGAGGTGGTAAAATCCTCGGAGCTGCTTTTCTTTTTGCAGGAGAATGATATTCACTCGGCTGATGATTTCAAGAAAGCTGCTGCCGATGCGGACAAGGCTCTTGCCGATTTGAAAAATGAGAAGAACGAGCTTTTGAAAAAAATATCTGAGGAAGAAAAGCTGATTGATGAAATTCCGAAATATCTGGAAGTGCTGAGCCGCAAGTCCTTGCTTGCAAAGGACATCAAGGAGCTTGCAAAGTACAATTACATCAAGGATGCAGGAGTGAAAACGGCTGATGATATTTCCGTCCATCAAGAAAAAATTTCGGAGATGAAGCGGCAGCTTGTGGGAATAGACGAAAAAATCTCCCTCGCCTTTGAAAAGCGTAAGGAGATTTATGACTTCTATGATTTTTATGAGAGCCGAATGAAAAGTGATTATGAGATTCTGTTGGAGCAAGCTAAAGAGGAAATGGAAAGAATTCGGAGTGCAGAAGAACAAAAAAAGGTAGAGCAGGAAAAGGAGATGAGTGAGAATGTTCGTGGCAGTTCTGTCTGTGGGGCGGTGAGGTAAAAGAACCGCCGTACTCGGATTTTTCCGAATACGGCATAGTGGAGATTAAAATTTTGGACTGATGGAGCTAAATCTCTCAGAAACTTTATTTTTCACTTGAGATAATATCGCTCATAAGAATTACTGAAACATCATTTATAGATTCCATAGTGTTAAATTTGCCTGTTGAAATTTCTATGGTGTCATCACTGATTTTTTCTATATTGCTGAAAGCATAAGTGTTACCACCAAAATATGTTCCCTTATTCACATATACAGTACATTTTCCGCAAATCAGTTTATTGTGTGGAGTATATTCTGATTCTTTTTTGATGAGTAGACCTAATGTTTTATCCTTGTTGAAATAGCCGTATCTGTTGTTTTTTTCAAAGCAAACCATATTTTTGTACATTCCAACTATTTTTACATTTCGGATTACACTGTAACGGAAACTATTCATTGATACATCGCATATTTTGCCAAGATAAGTATCAATACAAAAATCATCTTTAGGTGGTAAATCATTGTCCGTAAGTTTAGTTTCATCAGCACAAGAAATCGGCAGGTCATAATCATCACGCACTAACTGATCTAATGTCATATTATAGAAATCAGCAATTCGTATAAGCATTTGAACATCAGGAACAGAAGAGCCGTTCTCCCATTTTGATACTGCTTGTCTGCTTACACCAAGTTCTTCTGCAAAGGATTCTTGTGTGAGATTATTCATTTTTCGTATAATTGTAATTTTTTCATTTAGTAACATTTTTGGTTACCCCTTTCGTTTGATGATAGTATTATTTTAATCATTTATTGATGAAAACACAAGAAACTTGCGTTTACATTATGCTATTTTTGGTTGCATAGTAGTATTACCGATATATTCGTATATAGAAAGGACAAATTTATGCTCACTCGCTTTTACTACATTCCTGATGCTTTTCCATAACAGCATTGTACTTTTCAAGCTCGCTCATAACAAATCTTTTAATCTCGGAGGTGGTGGAAACCCCACGCATTGCACACCAAGCCTTGAAATCCTCGGCATCTTGTGTGCGTACTCTTGTACCGAGGGTTCGCATATTGTCCTTGTCCCACTTTCGGGCATATCCTTTTTGTTTCTCGGAAACAGGCATTTTTATCGCTCTCCTACTTGCATAAGTATATTTTATCCATTATACCATAGCTTTCGGGAGAATGTCAATGTTACAAAGAGCCAAATTTATTCTTGTAAGTTTGGCTGGAATTACTATTGAAAGCTACTTATATAAGTAGTATAATGTGAGTGTAATCAAAAAACAAACACAACGAACCAACGATGTTTCGTTGGAACATCAAAGGGGAAAGGAATGATTTATATGAATAACACCGAAAGTGAACTTTATATAGCAAGGACAATGCTTAACGCAAAGACAGCGGTTATCGCAGACCGTGAAAACCGTGAACAGCGTATCCAAGAAAAGGCGGTTAAGGCGTTTGAGGAACGCAGTAAGCCAAAGGAAAAGCGTGAGCCTATGTCAGCCGAGGATAGAAAGGCGGTTTTTAACAGTCTGAAAAGGCTTAATGCAGGAAAGTCGGAAGATTAAAGTACACAAAATGTTCCACTGGAACATCAACCAACAACAAAAAAGGAGAATGATTATGTTTAGAATTTCAGAAGAAAGCTATGAGAGAGTTACCGAGATACTTGAGGACATCGGTTATGCTTGCGATGTTGAGGAAGAATATGAGGAGTGGGAGGACGTTGCAAGAAGTTCGTTCGCTTCCGTCCTCGATGAGCTTGACACCAATCAGTTTGATATGACCTGTGCCGCTATTTCTGAGAGTATTCACGATGAATATTCCGAGGGCAATGAAAACTATGCAAAGGGTATTCGCACGGCATTTTCCGGCTACCTTTGCGAACGCAGGGATTACCTTGATTTCTATGAGGACTATGACAAACCCGAACTTCCCGATGATGCCGATGAGAATGAAATCTCTGAGTATGAGGAGAAAATGGAGGTATATAACCGCAGGAAAGAGTACAGCGGTTGCGTGGAGAAGTGGATTGCGGAGATAGGCAAGATTACATTCAAGGAGGGAGAATAATGAGCAAGGTTATAACCATAGCGAACGCAAAGGGCGGTGTTGGAAAATCCTCCACATCGACAGCACTTTCGGCAATTCTGAGTGAGAGAGGTTACAAAACGCTTCTTATCGACTGCGATACACAGTGCAACAGCACCGATACTTACAGAGCAATGACCGAGGGTGTTGCTACCGTTTATGATGTGCTTTTGGACGAGAGCCGATTGAGCCTTGACGAAGCAATTCAGCATACCGAGTGCGGAGATATTCTCGCAGGGGACAGCTTGCTCCGACAGGCAGATGAAAAGCTGAAAGGGAGCGTTGACGGACTTTATCGAATGGCAGATGCTCTTGACGGCTGTGAAAACTATGATTACATAATCATTGATACCGCACCTGCTATGAATTCTATCCTGCATAACTGTCTTATCGCCGCAAACGAGGTTATTATTCCTGTAACGGCGGACAGATACGCTTTGCAGGGTCTTTCACAGCTCTTTGAAACTATCCGAGCTATTCGGAAAAGGCAGAATCCAAGTCTGAACGTTTCGGGACTTCTGCTTACCAAGTACAACGGACGTGCAAATCTTTCGAGAGAGGTCAGAGCTTCCCTTGACGAGGTTGCGGAGCAGATGAATACAAAGGTTTTCGATACGGCAATAAGGGAGTGCATTAAGGTGAAGGAAGCACAGGCGAGAAAGCAGACACTTATTGCGTATGCTCCCAAATGCACGGCTGCCGAGGACTACAACAGGCTTGCAGATGAGATTTTGAAAGGGGAATAATTATGGCAAGAAATGTAACAAGCAAATTCGGTGTAACGGACGGTCTGGACTTTACTTCCGAACAGGGGATAACGAGCATTGCAATAGACAAGCTGATACCGTATCATAATCACAGATTCACTCTTTATGAGGGCGAGCGTTTGGAGGATATGATTCAGAGCATCAAGAAAAACGGCGTGATTACTCCGATAATCGTTCGTACTGCAAACGGTGGAAAATATGAGATTTTGTCGGGGCATAACAGAGTGTATGCCGCAGGACAGGCAGGACTTGAAAGCGTTCCTGCTGTTATAAAGGTGAATTTATCCGATGAAGATTCAGAAATTTTTGTTGTGGAAACAAATCTTATTCAGCGAGGTTTTTCCGATCTGAAAATATCGGAACAGGCTTTTGCGGTTGCTCTTAGATACAACAAGCTGTTTGACGAGCGAAAGCGAAAGGAAATATGTGACGAGCTGTATTTTATCGAGAACGGTAAGCACCGTCCCGAAGATGTTCCACCGGAACATCTTACAACGAGAGATGCAACAGCAGAGGAATACGGCATAAGCTCCGCAACGGTGGCAAGGCTTCTCCGCATAGACAAGCTGATAAACGAGTTCAAGGTGCTTGCTGACCGTGGAAATATAAAGGTTCGTTCTGCTGTTGACCTTTCATATCTTACAGAGGAACAGCAGAGAAATGTGTACAAGGTTATGACCGAAAAAGATGTTACTGTCATTGATATGAAAATGGCGAAACAGCTCCGTGAGATAGCATCATCTTACACGATAGTCACCGATGAACTGATAACCGAGGTACTGAACGGTGAGTACGATTCGGACGAAAAGCCAAAGGACAGGGGAGAAAAGATAATGCTTCCCACGGCTACATACAAGCGGTATTTAAGCAGTTATTCCAAAAAGGAAGCAAACGAGATAATAGAAAAGGCCCTTGCTCTGTACTTTGAGCAGGGCGAATAACGGAGGTATTTAAAATGGAAAAGATGATTATTCAAGGCAAGGTAAAAGAGGTTTTTATGCTCAAAGGAACTGGCAGAATGCTTGATATTTTCGGCGTGAGGATAGCACAGGCGGATGGTTCGGAGCTGCTTGTGGAGTGCGAATCTGCCGAACTTGACAAAAGGCTTCACCCCGGCACGAAAATTGCGGTTCTGGCATACCGCACGGACAAGGACGATGACGGAAATCCTGCGGACAGGATTGTGGCTAAGACTTTGAATTATTGATACTGTTTAAATAGGTATGACAAAGGCTCAATGGAGGGATTCCTCGTTGAGCCTTTATCTGTATTTTATATTGTCGATAAACTGTAATTTGACGCTCTATCAATGCTATTAAACCCAATCAATAGCATTCTTTACAAGTTTGACAAATGGTTCACAGGTCAGATTTTGGGTAGTGTGTGCAGGAACGATACAGCAGATTTTTCCCTTGCCATAGGTGTGAATCCATACAGCAGGCTGAACGCCGTTCTTTGAAACGGTTTCTGCAAGAATCGTTGTATCAGCATTCGGAATCATTTTCATTACATAATGTTCGTCAAAATCAGGGAATGTGAATTTGCCAATGCCTTCAATAATCGGATGTTCTGCTATCGGTTTTACAGTAAGCGGACATTGTTCGGGATGAGTGATAAAGTTACTTCTTACAACATTTGTGAGGATTGCGTGATTTTCTGTGTAATCAGTAAGTGATGCGTGAAGCATAATCGTTCCCATACCATTCTGAATATCATTCAGAAATTTCTCCGTCCATTTTTCATCACACCAGATTGGAGTAGGAATCTGATCATTTTCAATAGGATCTTTGAAAGACAAAAACAAATCAAACTGCCCCTTGAAATAATCATTTGGATTCTTTGTGAATGTTACTTCATAATCTGCGTTAAACAGATAGTTCATCATAGGCTTGATGGAATCATCGTGATGCCAGTAATCGTGTACCAAAACAAATACTTTTTTACTCATAAGTTATACGTCCTTTCATCACCATTTTATGGCTACGTTTTTGTGAATTCTCGTTTTTTAGATGTGCGTTAAATTCCGATTTATCGGGCAGATGAAAAATCCACCCAACTAAATTTTACCACAAGCACAGTAAAAAATCAATCGTCCTTAAGAAACTTATATGCAGGAATATCCAAAGCCTTGGCAATGTCAAACAGGGTATCAAGAGATACTGTGCGGTTTACGTTCGGAGCTTCTACCGCACCTATAAAAGCCGTGTTCTTGTTGATTTGCTCAGCAAGCTGTTCCTGTGTTATCCCTTTCAGCTTGCGGTAATAGCTGATTTTCAAACCGATTCTTCTGTATTCTTCGTAATATTCCTCTTTCATATCGCCACCGTCCTTTTATAACCATTTTACCAAAAGCCATTGACAATTTGAATTTAGTAGAATACAATAAATATTGTATGGCATACAATAAAATATATTCTGACTACAAAAAATCGGGCGGTGTGCTGTATTGTCCGTACTTTTACACATTACTTTTGATATACTTATATATAGTAGGATAAATATATCTAAACATAACATCTTGGAGGTGCTATATGGACAATAATCAATTATCTTGGTGGGATAATGACGAAACCCCGGTAATGCAATCGACAAACAAATTATCGGTTGCAAAACTTGATTTTATAGAGGGACAAGAGGTTGAGTGGCAGGAATTATTTGAGGGATTTTCCTCAATTAAAGTAATTACCTATTCTTCAAGCCTTAGTTTTATAAGCAAGGTTATTGAACTTTTTGATGATGCAGAGATTATTTTTGGCTGTCAGCAAGTTATGACCTATGATTTATGTGAGATAATGGCTTTTCAATTGGCGCTTGTGGAGAACATAAGGAAATCCAAAAGCAAAGACAAACTAATATCAAGAATCAAGGATAAAACCTTGCGTATGTATGCTGCAAGAAAACAGCTTTCACACGAAAAAATATATCTGCTTTCGGCTGCTGATGGCCGCAAGAGAGTTGTTATGGGTTCAGCCAATATGTCAAATCGTGCATTTTTAGGCGGACAAAGAGAAAATATTGGTTATATAGACGGTGATGCAGGATACGATTGGTATTTATCCGTATATGAAGAATATATCGAGGAATGTACTGATGATATTACCGAGAAAGCAATACTTGTATCCGATGATGGTGAAAATATAGGTGAGCTTCCTGTGTCTAAATCTGTCAATTCAAATACTGTACTTGCAATAGTTCCCAATACAGAGGTATCGGAAGAAATTGAATTTGCACTAAAGATTAACGGATCGGCTGCCCGATTGAAAACTTTAATGCCGAAAGTGGATAAGAAAAGCAATCGTTTTATGATTTCTTCGCAGACAATAAGCACATTGAAGCGGAATTTCAAAAAGAAAAACGAAGAGGAAAGGAATGTCAGACAGGAGTTCCCTAAGTTGCATATTGATTTGGAAAAGAAAAATGTTATGTTGAATGGTGAGGAGCTTAATCTCAATCCAACAGCTGATGAAATACGAAATGATGTTTCGTTATTCATACAGTATATGAATGGATATAGTGAATTCAATGGGGAATGGGAATATATGCAAAACAGATATTATGAGTTTGCGAACTGGTTTTTCTGTTCTCCTTTTATGGCTGTTATGAGATATACGGCACGGCTTTATAATGTTGACAAGAGTTCATATCCTGTATTTGGAATTATATATGGACAGAGCAAAGCAGGAAAAACAACTTTTTTATCAACACTTTTGCGAATGATGGTAGGACAATCTCCCAACATTGCAGGAAAAGAATTTACAAGAACTCAGGGAGATGCACTCAGATTTGAAACAGAGGGTGTTCCTATCATTGTAGAGGATATAATGAAAACGAGGTTTGATACGCACGCTCCGGAGCTTATAAAAAATGATGATTTTGGATATGCTGATAATCTTATGAATTTTCCTGCTATTGTATTCAGTGCAAACAATGATATGGATTCAATAAAACCCGAATACACCAGACGGGCAGTTTGTATAAATGTCAGTGCAGGACTTTTGAATGAAAAACAGCGTGCTATGAATACACAAGTCAGCAGAATACGGCAAAAGCTCGGAACTGCTTTCTACCGTGAGTATTTGAGAAGAATGATAGAAATAGTCCCATCTCTGATTGAAATGCTAAAAGAGGAGGGTGATGATCTCGAAATTCCGGATATACTGAATTATTCCTCAAAAGTAATTTATGATATTTTCACCGAAAACTTTGATGATGTGATGCCATCTTATGTGTGTGAATTAAACTATAATGATTATTTTAGTTCGGGGGTTATAGCTAAGCAAATGCGTGATAAGATAAGAACTGCTTGGAAAAATAATCGAAGTTGTTTCACAATCAATAAAAAGCTAAACGAGCTTATTTATAACACAGGCAATATATATGAACCAAAGAAAATACAAAATGAGCTTCCCGAAATTCTGGAAGCAAAAATAAGCAGAGATTTAATCATAATGAGGTTGGATACTGCAAAAGAATTCTTTGGAATCGACTTTAAAATCTCGATTTTTGATCGCTTAAAAAGATAAAAAGCAGGAGGATAATGTAATGAAAAAATCAAAAAACGTTATAGCTTGGATATTTACCATAATGTTTGCTATGCTGACATTCAGCGGTTGTATGTCCGATGCTGTCGATAGCGGTGCTGTGCAAGCGGAAAGCACGTTGTCTGTGCAGGAAAGTTATGATACAACGGAGCTGACGGACATTATCACGGAAATATCAGACACGGCAGAAATCAATGCTGCACAGACTGAGGGACAGATTATTGAGCTTTCAAAAAACCAAGTCACTGCGAAAAGCACTGCGGCAAAGAACAAGAAGTCCGTCAAATCAACTTTCTCCATACATTTCATTGATGTTGGTCAGGCAGATGCGGCACTTGTTGAGTGTGACGGACACTATATGCTGATTGACGGCGGCAACAAAGAAGATTCAGACCTTATCTATTCCGTGCTGAAAAAAGCTGCCGTTCCAAAGCTGGATATTATCGTAGGAACTCACGCTCACGAAGATCATATCGGCGGCTTGCCCGGTGCGCTGAATTACACAACGGCGGATTTGGTGCTTTGTCCCGTGACATCTTATGACAGCAAGGCGTTTAAGAATTTCAAGAAATATGCCGACAAGAACGGCGGCGGACTTGTTGTTCCGAAGGCAGGGGATACATACAAGCTGGGCAGCTCCGATGTGAAAATTATCGGTGTGAATGAAGCGGACGGTACAAACAACTCATCAATCGTTCTGAAAATCACTTACGGAAAGACCGAATATCTCTTTACGGGAGATGCGGAGCGTGAAGCTGAACAGGCTATTCTCAACAGAGATGAAGATATTTCGGCAAATGTTCTGAAAGTGGGACATCACGGCTCGGATACAAGCACAAGCTATGTATGGCTGCGTGAAATAATGCCCGAATATGCGATTATCTCAGTAGGCAAGGGCAACAGCTACAATCACCCCACCGATGAGGTTCTGTCAAGGCTTCGTGATGCAGATGTTCAGACCTACCGCACCGACCTTAACGGCGATATTTTCCTTACATCTGACGGAAAGACGATAAACATAACAAGTGACAAAACCGTTTCAAAGGATAAAATTTTCAAGGCAGGAGGGACTGTCACCGAAAAGGTTACACAGGCAACAACACAGCCTGTTGTTACCGAAAAGGCAGACAATAGCACAGCAGGACAGAATTATGTGCTGAACACAAACACAAAGAAGTTTCACTACCCCTCTTGCAGCTCTGTCGAGCAGATGAAGGCTAAAAACCGTAAGAACTATACGGGAACAAGAGATGAACTGATAGATATGGGTTATTCGCCCTGCGGAAGATGTCATCCTTGATTGGCGGCTGATTTCCATAAACTAAAATAATCGGAAGATAAAACAGCAGCAGGCTATACATTAACACCCTGCTGCTGTTTTTGCGTTTACACCGCACAAATCCGTTTTAAAAATTCCGCAGAACGCTGTAAAAATCGCCCGAATACGCCCTCAAACCCGTTCATAATCTGTTGAAATAACCAAAACCGAAAAAATGGGAAAAAACGATTGACATACAAGCCAAAATGGGTTAAAATAAAATTGAGTAAATATAAGTTCACATATTATTTACATCAAATCAAAATGAAAGGAATGACAGGTTTATGCCTATCTGCTGCTATTTGACAGACAGACGAAAACTGCGTTCTTTTGGAAAAAATATGAAAACCACGCCGAACAAGGCTGTGTGCTGAAAAGCATACGGTCCTGTTCGGCTTTTTTGTTTTGAAAGGGATGATTTTATGGTAAAAAGAGCAAAGCTCAGAAAAATAACAGCAGGCTTGCTGGCGTTTATGCTTGTAACCTCGGCATTGCCTGTGGGGGTGCCAATAGGCAGTGGTGTTTCTTTCGGTATTACGGCGAGTGCGGCAGATGGCAATGTTGTTGCCAGCGGCTACTGTGGTAAAAACGGCAGCGGACAGGATGTTGAATGGGAACTCACCGAAAACGGAACCTTGTCCGATGGTGTAACACCCGCATATAAAATGACAATTACAGGTTCGGGGGAAATGGCGGATTATGATTTTTTTAATCAATATCCTTGGAACAGCTATGTGCAACATATTACTTCTGTTGACATTGCTTACGGTGTTACAAGCATTGGAGCAGGTGCATTTTTCGACTGTTCTGCATTGACAAGCGTAACCATTCCCAATAGCGTTACAAGCATTGGAGGAAGTGCATTTTACTGCTGTTCAGCATTGAAAAGCGTAACCATTCCCAATAGCGTTACAAGCATTGGAGAAAGTGCATTTTACTGCTGTTCATCATTGACAAGCGTAACCATTCCCGATAGCGTTGAAAGCATTGGAGGCGCTGCATTTCTTGGGTGTAAAAACTTGGAAAGCGTAACCATTCCCAATAGCGTTACAAGCATTGGAGGCGCTGCATTTTATGAGTGTTCATCATTGACAAGCGTAACCATTCCCGATAGCGTTACAAGCATTGGAGACAATACATTTTATGAGTGTTCAAAATTGAAAAGCGTAACCATAGGAAAAAACGTTACAAGCATTGGAATAAGTGCATTTTTAAGCTGTTCTGAATTGAAAATCGTAAACATAGGAGAAAACGTTACAAGCATTGGAAGAAGTGCATTTTATAAGTGTTCAGCATTGGAAAGCGTAACCATTCCCGATAGCGTTACAAGCATTGGAGTAAAATCATTTTATAAGTGTTCAGCATTGACAAGTGTAACCATAGGAAAAAACGTTACAAGCATTGGAGACTATGCATTTTATGAGTGTTCAAAATTGACAAGCGTAACCATTCCCTGCAGCGTAAAAAGCTTTGGTTCATATGTTTTCGATTACTGCCCTGACACCCTCAAATATCACCTTGTCGAAGGCTCTTATGCCGATAATAATATCACAAGCACGAACAAGGTATATGACCAATACCACAGCTTTATCGGCACTGACGGAAATGCCAACACAACGGACGAAAAATGCCTTTGCGGTGAGGTTTATAACATCAATTTTTCGGGACTTGACAGCAAGGTTCAGGTTACAAATCCCGTTTATGACGGAACGGCTCAAACTCCAACCATTACTATTGACGGCTTGATAGCAAGCACAGACGGCGGAGCAACAGGCGATTATATTATTGAAACAATAACTCCTGAGACCAATGCAGGCGAATACACCGCCACAATCACAGGCATAAACAATTATGCAGGCACAAGAGAGGTTGAATGGAGTATTGCTCCTGCTGTTGCAGAACCCACTGCAAGTGCAATAACATACGGTCAGAAGCTTTCCGAAGCCACACTTTCAGATTCAAATTGGAGTTGGGTTGACGGTACTGTTATCCCCACAGTTGAAAACATCGGATATGCCGCAAAAATCACCGTTGATGATACCAACTATGATTATACCGGTGTTGAGGGATATGATTCAAATACACATATGGTAACAAGGACAATTTCCGTAACCGTAAACAAGGCGGAAATCAGCACTGTTACAATTACGGGCGTTGATTCACCTGCCGAAGGACAAATCCTTGACACAACAGCCGAAACAACAGACACAGCCTACACCTTAGGTGCGGCAAGCTGGTCGGACGGCGATACAACAGCCGAGTTTGACAAGCAGTATACCGTGACAATTATCGCAACGATTTCCGACAGTAATTATAAGTTTGCCGACACGATTACCGCAAAGGTAAACGGCGAAACAGCAACAGCAAGCGTTAATGCTGACGGTACAGTGACAGTAACCTATACTTTCGCTAAAACCGCAGAAGCAAGAGTTACAGGCATTGAAATCACAGCTGAGCCGACCAAGAAAACATACTCTGTCGGCGATACACTTGACTTGACAGGCGGCAAAATCAAGGTAACCTATGAGGACGGAAAGACCGATACTGTTGACATAACTTCTGATATGGTATCGGGCTTTGACAGCACAGTCGAGGGTGACAAGACTGTTATCGTAACTTACGGCGGATTCACTGACACGTTCATGGTAACAGTTGCTCATACACACACTCCTGCAACCGAATGGTCATCTGATTCAATAGGACATTGGCACACTTGTGCGGGTTGCACCGAAAAGGTTGATTTTGCAGCTCACATTTCGGACAACGGCACGGTAACAACGCCTGCTACCGAAACAGAAGAGGGCGTAAGGACATACAAGTGTACTGTTTGTGATTATGTTATCAGAACAGAGCCGATTCCCACAATCCATGAGGAACACACTCACAATTACGCAGCGGAATGGTCCTCCGACAACACAAGCCATTGGCACCAGTGCAGCTGCGGAGATAAGACCGACATCGGCAGCCACATTTCAAACGGCGGAATTGTTATCGTTCAGCCTACATACAACAGCACAGGTTTAAGGACATACTCCTGCACTGTCTGCGGATATGTAATGCGCACCGAAACAATTCCTGCACTCAAACAGGACTACTATCCCAACTACATCTACGATGATTTCAATCCGTTCATCAATGTAACCCCGGCATACAGCTTTGAGCAAATCAAGCTGACAGGTAAAATCAGCAAGAACAACGTAATTCTCAAATGGACAGAAGTTGGAGATGCCGACAAGTACACGGTATATCAGCTTATTGACGGAAAATACAAGGCAATCAAGACAACCAACGAAAACACTTACACGGTGAAAAATCTCCCCACAGGCAAGCATAAGTTTATCGTAAGATACACCGTTGACGGCAAAATTTCACCTATATCAAAGTGCAATTCACTGAACGTCAATATCAAGAATAGCAAGCCATATCCTGTTGCAACGGTAAAGAACAATGTTGTTACACTGAAATGGCAGCCCGTTGATAATGCAGAAAAGTATGCGATTTATCTTGTAAAGGACGGCAAGGCAACAAAGCTCAAGGAAATCAAAAAGACATCGGTAAGATACAAGCTGAAACCCGGAAAGGAATATCAGTTTGTAGTCCGTGCTTATGTTGACGGAAAATGGACAACGATGAAAACATCGGACATTGTAAAAGTGACAGCAGAAGAATAATGTTATCCTACTAAACGAACAGCTCCGCAGGATAGTTCCTGCGGAGCTGTTGCTTTTATTCTCCAGTATATCGGTTTGGTCTTGTTCGGGTTCTGTACACACAGGTATCATACCTCACCATTTGCAGATGTTCCACTGGAACATCTAATGAAAAAGGGAACATTCGATGAAAATGCTCCCTTTTTAATGCCAGTATTCAAAAATCAAAGGTCAATATATGCACCGTCAGCGTTACCGTTGATTACATAGTAAGCACGGAGATTGCCGTTTTCAGCCTTGAGGTAAACATCAACAGACTTAACGTGCTTGCGAGTGCCGTTCTTGTAAGCTGCCTTGCAGGCTTCCTTGATTTCCTCCATAGAATAGTCCTTGCCATTGCTCTGGATAACGAACTTGTCCTCTGCTTTATTGGCAGTTTTCTTTGTTGCTTTCTGCTTGGGAGCTTCGGCAATTTCGGCAGCCGTGGCTGACGATTTAGTTTCCTTAACAGCCTTTGCAGGAGTTTTTCTTATGGTTTTAGGCTTGGCAACGGAAGTAGCTTCGGGTTTAACCTCAACGGCAGGAGCAGCTTCAACAACAGGAGTTTCAGCCTTTACTTCTTCTGCAACAGTGGTTATGGGTTTATTTTCAACAGCCTTTTTTGCTGCTGCTTTCTTGTTTACTCTTTTGTTTGCCATAAATAATCATTCCTTCGTAATTGATGTATTGGAAATATTATACCATAAGTGTGTTGGATAGTCAAGAAAATGGCTGAATTAAAGGCTTTGAGGGCTATTCGTCAGCCTTGATATTCAGATTATCCTTTATAATCTCCATAATCTGATTAAGGCGAACTTCACCGATACCCTTGACAGCACCGATTTCGGAACGCATCTTGTCAAGGTCAATATCAACGGCATCAATGCCCTGCATAGCATCGTCCTTGCCCATTTGATAGATGTTTGCAAGAGTGCGTGTCATTGTGTCTTTGTCCATTGATTTTATCTGTCGGTATAGGTTGCGATCGAGTAGGTTTTTCAATATAAGCTTCCTTTCAATAAAAACTAAATGCTGTTAATTGATTTGTGTCACAAACTCCTCTATCAGTTTATTTATTTCTTCGGGAGCATCGGTATTGGAATTGTGTCCCGCATTTTTTATCCAAATCAATGGAATATCGGTATTTTTATTCCAAGCCTTGTTATATCTGATACAAGAACCTGCGTGATCTTTTTCTCCGCAGATTAAAAGTGCAGGACATTTTATTTCGTAAGGCAAATCAGCTTCTATTGCTTCTGCCAGCATTTTAAAACCGTGTCCCGCTATTTTGGCATACCACTCCTGATTGCCGTTGTATGTCATCATCATATCATACATAAGCTTTCTTCCATATTCGGAAACAGCAACACCGTTTGTCCCGGATTTAAGCAGGGATTTCCAAGGATAATGCTTGTAAACCGGTTCCATTCTTTTTAGCAGCCAAAGCTCAATTCCCGTGAGATACTTTCTTTGAAGCGGTGCAGAGTCAACCGAAATAAAGCCTTTCAGTTTTTCGGGGAATAATTCTGCATACGCTTGTCCTACATATCCGCCCATTGATTGACCGATGATAACGGGATTGTTTATGTTTTCGGTGGATAAGATTTCATCAAGCCATTTTGCCTTTTCTGACAAGGAAAAGGAAAACTCAAACGGATATGAAGCAGCGTGACCGGGAGCATCCCACACAAACACGTTGTATTTATTCTCAAAGTATTCTATTTGTTTATCAAATAGTCTGTGGTCTGCTGTTAAACCCGGAAGAAAAACTAATGCAGGACTATTAGATTTTCCTTCATTTCCAATCCAATAATGAATTGTTCCGCAGTTTGTTTTATATGTTTTTTCTGTCATACATATATCACCTATAATTTACGATTTATATCTTATAATAATTACTATAATAAATTATACCACCAAACCCCACAATAGTCAATTCAAGTATTGATACTTACACGAAAAGATGATATACTGAAAACGAATACGAGTAGCTTGATTTTTTCGGAAGGCGTGAATGTATATTGAAACAGAAAGACTTATTATGATGAGGATTCGGGAGATATTATCTTTGCCTATGGTAACTGTTATTCCGGTGGAGAATATTTTAAAAATTGAGGGGAGAGGTATTCAATAACCCCACCGAATAATAAAGATGTTCCAGTGGAACATCTGAAATTACAAAAGAGGTCTGCTTTTTTTCGGCAGACCTCTTTTGAGTATTTATGATATTAAGTATTATGGTGCAACTGCTAACGAGGCTTCAAGCAGATTGCATTCTCCAAGATATGCTATAAAACTATCTATAATATTATGAGTTCTTTTTGTAATATCGCTTTCAACAAAATCATTCATAGAGTTTGCCATATCAACAAGCTCATTGATTTTTGTACCTTCCTTATATCCATTTTTAACTTGATGTCCGAGATAGTATTTCTTTTTGTCAACGAACTTGTAATCAGATGCCCTGATGTTGATTCGTTTTTCAAGTAACACCTTGTTTCCAAGGGATTCAATATTTTTTGCATTGGTCAGTGAATGTTCAATATCCTGTCGGTTTTTGGCATAGATATGTTCAATTTCAAAGTTACTTTCAAGAGAAAGAAGCTCTTGTTGTTCATCGGTATATGCCCACCAAGTCAACATAGATTTTGTAATGGCGCGATTATTGCTAAATACATAGTTTTCAAACATTGATTTTGTTTTGTCCGCTGGAAAGAGATTATCCATGAATGTTACATCATTCCCATTAACTATATTTACCATTTCAGCATAAATAGGAGTACGGAGTGAGTTTACACCCGGATTAGTGATAGAGTATGCCCAAATGAAGGCTGTTATCTTGTTTAAGAATGTACAGAAATCCTTTTCATCAAGCATACCATCGTTTGAACGTTTTGCCATATAATAAACCGATACAACATAAGTCCACATTCCGTTAGGGGCATAGTTGAGAACAAAGAGCTTTTTTAAAACTTCTTCCGAAAATCTTTCTTTATTTTGATTTTCAACATCTCTCCAGAACATTGCTAAATCAATTAGGTTGTCAAAGGTTTCTTGCTTTTTGAGTAAAGCGTATGAGTCTTTTTCATAGAATTTGCGGAGGGCTTCTGTAGTAGAAGATTTGTTTCCTTGCAGAGATCTTTCATAGTACATATATCTTGTGAAAATTTCGTCCATAGGCGTTCCCGAAATAGGATGAAAAATTTTTTCACAAAGGACTTCAAGTTCCTTCCATCTTTTAATGAAGGATTCCTTTTCACTGATTTGTGTGTAATACTTATAGAACTGTGCTTTAAAAATGTCAGCATCGGACAATGGTTTACCTCTGTCATTAAGTGTTGAAAAAATCCTTAGAGCGGTATCCTGTGATTCTGCTTCAATAGGCAACAAGATGCAATTATTCAGAATTCGGATAGGTAAGTAAGAAAAATATCCCGGATATTCTTGCAGAAATTTTTCGATTTTCTTTTGGAAAAAGCGATAGTTTTGAGCGTAGTTGCTTTTCATTGTATCAGGGGCTTTACCGTCTTTTAAGATAGAAAGAAATTCTTCTTTTTTATCATCGGTTGCTACTTCTGAATCAATTTTAAGTGCAGATTTGTCTGGCTTGTTGAATTCATTTGTTTTCCAGATACAAGTAGAAATGATGTTGCTTGTTGTAACGGAATCCTCGTCTTTCATATTTCCGTATTTAGCATAGAAAGCTCTTAACAAGAGCATTAAGGTTGTAAGACGCTGCTGTCCATCAATTATTTCGAGTTTGTCCTGTTCGTTTTTGAATGTTACGATAGGTCCGAGAAAATATTCATCACCGCTTTTGAAGTTGGAATAGCTATCTCCCGGAAAAGCAAAGGAGAATATGTCATCCCATAATACCTGACATTCTTTTTCTTCCCAAGCATATGGCCTTTGGTAGTCAGGGATAAGAAAAAAGTTTTTCTTATTACTGAATAAGTCACATACTGATTTTTGATCAATATTTAATTTAGACATTTAATTAACCTCCGTTTGCAATTCTTTCAATTGCCAAGCTGTCAGTATAGTTTTCATCTATGAAAATTTCGGGGAAACTGTTATCCTTGCTGCTGTCCTTATATGCGTTTACCCACGCATACTTAACTGTTTCAGCCATACTGTCATTAACAGCTTCAAAGTGACGGGTAGCACATTTGATTTTGATTTTTTCATCATCATTCAAATCGCCTGCATCTTTATCCCATTTAGTTTCAGCGATGAAATACATTTCGAGCTTATTATCATCACCCTGATATACTATTGCCCAGTCCGGAGAGTAATTTCCGGCAGGGGTATCAAGTACAAATCCGCCTTTTTTCAGCTTTGTATAAAGTAATACATTCGGATCATTATCAAGTGAATTAGCAAATTTCAGTTCACCATCACTATCAAACTTATATTTTAGGTTCATAGCGCGTCTATGAGAGGGGTTAGGCGTGAAAAGATAACGTATTTCTGATTCGTTGACGATTTTATCAACCTCAAAAATATCCTTTTCCAATGCACCTATTCCGCTGATAAGCTCGGCTTTTTCAAAGTGCTTGCTTTTGAATTCTGTCAGAGTTTTCTTGATTATAGAAATTGTTTCTTCAAGATAGTCTTGATTATTGATTTTGTTTCGGGAGCTTTCTGTAAGACCGTTAATAATGCGTATAATAGCAAGTCGGGGAAGCATTGTATTGAACATTATTATATTTATAAGTTCAAACAACGGTCTGTGTTCATAAGTGTTTGTATGGCTTGTGCTGTCCTCAATCTGTGATTCGGCATTAGTCATTTGCATTTTACGGGCATCGGTGAAATCAACATCAGCATTTGTTATTTCAAATTTGATGAAATCTTTTTTCTTGTCGAGCTGACGATTTATTTCACTTGTAACCGCTTGGATAAATGCATCTGTGTCGAGTTTGTATTTATATACGGAGCGCTTTTGAAGAATTGTAAGCATCTTTCGATACATCTTGTCAAATTCGCCCTCAGTAACGTATTTCTGTACCTTGTTTTCAAAGGGAGTTTCGTCACCGTTGGAAATTTCAATTTTCTTGCTGCCCTTTTCCTGCATTACTTGTACAAAGCTGTCAACAATAGATTTTGAATGCTCAATAAGGACAGGATCATTGAACAATATAGATGGGAATTCCTCTGCATCATTCGTCAGAACCATTTTGCCCGACTTATCAATCTTGACAGCACCCGTATTCATAAGTTCACGGCGGAAAGCATCACAGGCTTCTTCAACCTTTTCTTTCGGAATACCGGCTTTAATCATAGTCAGCTTGATAACATCCGCACTAACTTCATTCTTATCAAAGCCAATGGATTTGTTATAGTCAGTTTGGAGAGAATCAGCAAAGTGATCGTAATAATCATTTGCTACAACAGTAAGCTCATTTATGGAAGTATCATAGCATCTTGCACCGGAAGTATCAACAGGCAGTCTTAATCCTCTTCCGACTTCCTGCTTCTTTGCAATGTCGCTGCCGCCTTCCTTGAGGGTAACAAGTACAAATACATTAGGGTTATCCCAACCTTCACGGAGTGCGGAATGAGAGAAAATAAATGACAGCGGCTCATCAAAGCTGATAAGCTCATCTTTTTTGTTGAGGATAAGGTCGATACCTCTGTCAACATCTTCCTGTGCTTTTGCTTTCAATGAAACATCTTCATCATCCAGATCACTGTTCCAACCCTCAACCTCAACAGCCTTGTTTTTCTTGTCAACGGCAAAGTAACCCTCACGGGTCTGCTCAACGGGGATATCCGTATTGAAAATTGAAAATTCCTTCGGATACTGCTTCAATAGACTTGCTTCTATGAGGTTGGGCTGAGAACGTATTTCATTAAATACACGGTCGAATATACGCAGATATTCTCCACGTCCGTCCTCTGAATCGCCACGGACTTTAGCAACAGAGTCAACAAAGAAAAGTGTGAGGACTTTGATTTTCTTTCCGCTTGCAAGAATATCAGCCTGTTTCTGTATATGCGCACGGATAGCTATTTCCATTTGTTTTTCAACGGCGGCTGAATGGTCAACCTCATCGTTGCTTTTGCCTTCGGGAATGTATAAAATATCTCCGTCAGCTTTGCTGATTTGCAAATCCTCATTTTTTCTCGGCTGTACAGCTACATACCAATCACGATATTGTTTAAGTCCGCCTGATAACTCTTCAAGAGATGCACCGCTGTCAACATCAAATTTTTGACACTTAATGGTCTGTCCTTGCACTTGAGAGAATATTTCTATTCTTGCACGGAGTTCCTTGGTGAACCCAACATAACGTACATAAGGAAAATTTTTCGGTGTAAGGCTGTGAATGGTTGTAACCTTAATACCTTTAACAAGTTTTTGCTTATAGGCATCATAGGAATCAAGTTTGTAAATGGGGTTATATAGATTTTTGTGCGTAGCTGAATAACGCAGTATCATCGGAGGATTAAGTTCCTCAATAGCTTTCAGCGATGCACTTTTCTTTTTTTCTGTTCCGTCAATTTTTTGTGGTTCGTCAATTATGATTATCGGGGAAATATCCTTAATATCGTCCCATACAACAACGCCTGATTCTGAGGGTTTACGCAGTCTGTTCTGCTCCTTATTGAAGGAATGATTTGTGATAAGCATAATCGACAGGTCTGTGCTTTCAATCAGCTTGCTTGTTACCGTTTCGGGGTGTACATTTTTATCAAACACAAAAAAATGCTGTGATATATCAATATTGTTGAATTTCGGCTTGAAATAGTCGGCAAAGGTTTCAATGGACTTTTTTACGCCTGCAAGAATAGCATTTGACGGAACAACGATAATGAATTTTTTGAACTGTCCGCCGAATTCACTCCATAAGCGGAGTATTGTTTCAAGGTAAACAAAGGTTTTGCCTGTTCCGGTTTCCATTTCAATTGTAAATTGGGGAATAGTGCCGACAATAGCGTTATCCTTGAACAAACCGTTTCGGTACTGTACATTTTGCAAATTCTGAATAAGCCTTGTTCCTGCATTGAAACGCACATTTGATTCGGGACGTCCTTCATATCCACTAAGCTCTGTCTGCGAACGTGCAGCTGAATAGATGCTGCTTACTGCACGTCTGTCAATTCCCGAAAGAAGGTCGATAACCGAGTTTACCGCATCTTCCTGATAATCAAGTTTTTCAATTTGAAATGTGATTTTTTCACTCAAAGTTATCACCTCTTATATGAACTCAACGGTATAGTTGTTAAACTTACTCTTGCGCTCTTCTTCAATCTGATGATTTGCGATAAGTCCCGACAGCTTTCTGAAAGTATCGTCCTTAAACGCAATATCACTGCCGAACGCACTGTCACGGAAAACATATTTTGCCGGCAGGGGTTCAATGGCTGCGAGCTTTTCAACAAGTGAATCGGTTATTTCGGGTTCAAGGCAGACAACAACCGCATCTGCGAATATGTATGTTCTTTCGCTTATGTCGGCAAGCTTTTCAATTGGTGTGGAAAGAGGAATGTCATATTGACGGAGCATAATTTCATAAACAACATCAATATCGTTGTAACCCGGTGTAAAGTCAATATCTGTTTCGTTATAATTGACTTCGGTAAGTTGTTTGATTTCTTCGTCACTCATATTGTTCCAACGAATGTTGGTATCGGAAACAGTGAATACCTTGAAACCGTCATCAAATACAGCATCGGGGTTTTCTTCGTGAATTTTCTTTGCGGCTCTGCGGATACGTTCTTTGCCTATTTCGCAAATTGTATGTGGTTTAGAGATAGAATCTAAGAAATTAACAGCATTCTGCGCAACTTTTTTTGATTTTGCGTTTGCTGTTTTATTTGGGTCAACTTCTTCTGGTACTTGAACAAGAATGAATTTTATTTTTTTGTTATTGGATATGTTTGATAAGAAAACGGAATGTGCAGTTGTTGCTGAACCTGAAAAGAAATCAAGTATAACATCACCATCAGTCATTCCACAAAAATTTATTATCCTACTTATTATTTCTTCATCTTTAGGGTTTTCAAAAACTTTATCGCCAAGTAAAGCAGCTAATCTTTTAGATGAAGCACGACCATCTTTATAAAAAACGCTATAAGGAACGCTGTATTCTCTGTCTTTCAAATATGATTTCAGAGTTGGAACGGCACTTTCATCTTTTCCAAAAGAAACTTTTCCTAAACGTATCCATTCTTTCATTGTTTCCTCGTTGGTGAGCCATCCACGAGAGGGAATTTTTACAGGCTTTCCTGTTACAGGGTGAAGTACATCGTATTTTGGACCACCACCACCGGGCCAAGAAATATTATCAGCAAAAAATATGCCCCTTTCATCAACTTTGGAGTAGTGGGCGTGGTCTTTGGCAGGATGGCCGTCAGGAAGATTTGAATACCAAGATTTAAGTTCTTTTTCGATTGTTTCGCAATCCGCACCATATTGTCTTTTTAATGATTCATATTTTCCATAAATGTCATCAAGACCTTGTTTGCGTTCTCGCCAAGTAATTTTATGTTCGCTTATATATTCAAAATTTTTGAAAAAGCATAGAATATATTCGTGAGATACAGAAATATGTTTTGAGTCATTTTTTCTGCCTGCTGTCCATATCAACTCTGCAATAAAATTGTTTTCACCAAATATTTGATCACAAATATTCTTTAATGTACTGACTTCATTTTCATCAATACTAATAAATATCACGCCATCATCTGTTAGTAATTCTCTTGCAATTTTCAAACGTGGATACATCATATTAAGCCAATTTGTGTGAAAGCGTGATCCATCTTTTGGATTCTTTTGCAAACGTTCCCCATTTACAGTATCACCCGATAGCTCGGCAAGATCTTCTTCCGTCATTGTAGAATTATCACGATAAACAAAATCATTGCCCGTGTTATAGGGTGGATCAATATAAATCATCTTGATTTTGCCGTGATAATTACGGCGGAGCAGTTTCAGAGCTTCAAGGTTATCGCCCTCTATATAGAGATTTTCTGTTGTATCGGGGTTAAGGCTGTCCTCCGGCTTGTATTTGAGTGTTCTGCCGAAAATATCACTGAGAGCTTCTTTTTTGGCTGCCTGTTTTCCTGCCCAAGTGAAATCATAATGTTCGCTGCCAACTTCGGCAAATTCGCCCATTTCTTCCTTGAGTGCCGTAAAATCAACCTCACCGTCTTTTATAGCTTCGGGAAAATACTGTCCGACAAGCTCAAGAAATTTTTCTGTATTTGTTTTTGCGGTATCTTCCTCTCCGAGTATTCCTTCTGATACTTTGGGATATTCGTTCATCTTAATTTACCTCCGTTTTTTATGGTATCAATGCTTGAAAAGCAGGAACTATATCAGCGAGAAAAGGATATATTTTATCTGCAAATGTAAGCAGGGAACAACAAGTGCTGAGAAATTTTGCACTTGTATCAATGCGTTTGAGCAGCTTGAATTTATCTTTTACGGCTGCTTCATTAGGTTGAGGGGATAACAGCTCTGCTTCAATAGTGTTAATACACTCTGTTGCTTCCTCCTTGTCTTCCTCTGACAGGGTGCTTTCGAGATTTTCACGCATAGCTGCAATTAAGGATTTCAGTTCATCGGCATTGATGCCGTTGTTGTTCTGGGTAGCGTTTATATTAGCGTTATCATTGGCGATATTAACCATATTGCCGTTGATGTTATAGGTTACGTTTTCATCTAATCCCATTTCTATTCCAACCTCCTTTAAATAGTTTTCGATATGACGAATAAGAACCATTGTGAATCTGCTGTTGAATTCTTTGAGCATATCGCTATAATGACTTGATCCATTTCTGTATGTATAATATAAACTTAAAGGAACCTCGTCATAATTTTGGCTTAAATATTTGAGAGTTGCATATACGTTGCGTACTTCTTCTTCATCTGTATCACCCGTTGAGAAAGTAAATTCTCCGTGAGAATTGAGTACCTGATTAAATTCACCCTCCATATCAAGCTCTGATTCACCGCATAGCTTTATATATTCACCGATAACATCGGTTGAATCAAGAAAAGTTATGAAACGTTTCAAATCTTTTATATAATCATCGGGATCTGACTGCAAAAGGCGATTGCATATACTGTTATATCTGTTCAATACTTTTTTTAGTTCAATTCTGTTCATCATCAAAACTTATCACCCCACAAAATGGACAATAACAGGCGGACATTTTAATTAACGGATTTATTTTTGCACTTCGATTACAACAGGGATAGTCTTTTATTTCAAGATTATCAATAATCGAGCGTATCGGACTTTCATACACATCTTTAGGCTTTTTCCCAGCCTTGAATTTCAGCGGACTTTTCGGTGAATTATGCCGTTCCCAGTTCTTAAACGTGTTATGAATTATATCATTTGCAACATTAAGAGCTTTGGCTCTTGCCAACTCAATGACATCATCTGTGTAATAGTTTTCACTGATTAAACCACACGATGGACAGTAAATATTCAATACTTCATCGCTTTCTATATCGTTTGCTGCAGCTTTAAAGAAAGAACCGCAGTGTTGACATTGTAATAGAACATATCCGTCAGCATCGGGGGGAATAGATATTTTTATTGTTATCGTATCCCTCAATTATTTCACCAACCCCTCCAATAATTTTATAATTTCCTTTATCTGACCGTTGAAGCTGCTTTTTTCGGAAATGGTTTTTGCCTTTGCTGCCGATATTTTCAGCTGCTTCAGCTTTTTAAGCAATGGCAGACATTCCATAGCTTTGTCCCCGTCATACCACAATTTTTTACTGTCAAGCAATTCAGTTTCTCCCTTATACAACCCCTGATTACATACAAGGAATGATTTTGTCATCATTTCTATGTAATAGGTGTGCTTATTGTTTCTATTGAGTATGGTATCATAGTCAATATAAAGGGAAAAGAGTGTTTTTGTATCGTTTTGAAATTCAAGGGGCATTGCCGTTGAAAGATATTCGCTTTCAATGACGATTTCCTTGTTATTCTGTTTGTTAAGACGTTTGTCAGCAAAGCTGAACTGTTCGTTTGTGCCGTCTGTGAATTCTATCACACATAGAGCATTGATACATCTTTGAACAACAGATGAGATAAACGCTGCGTGTTTCAATTCATTTAGTTTAATTGTCAGAAACATAATGACTTGGCAGTTGTATTCGTCATTTACAAGGTTGGGTATATCAAAACCTTCTATCTGATAAGTAAGTCGGATTTCCTCAACCGATGTTTCAAAACGTTTCTTTTCCGAGCCTTGCAGATTTGCACCACGGATAAAGGTTGACTTTGCCACGGGGGCATCTTTTCTGTATTTATCGGGTAATGAAAGCAATAGTTATTCACCCTTTCGGACAATTATAAATGATACAAGTTCAAAATCGTCACTTGTCTTATTTGCAAAGGCATTTTTAAAGCCGGCAAAATCAAACAGGCTGATTCCTGCATTATCTTCTTCAACTTTCTGTATCGAAGCAACTACTTTACTCAGCAGATTGGAATATTTACTCATATCCTTTGTATTTCGTGTCTGCTGCAGGAATTCTTTGACATAATTCTCGTTGACCTGATATTTTCCATAGCAAAGTCCACGGAAGCGTTTGAGCAAATCTCTTGCTTTTGTGCTTGGATAGATTATTTCGCCCTCGTCTGATATGAAAGAAAGATAATATGGGAAAAGGGTGCTTTCAGAATTAGGCTTGTCCTCATTGTTCTTATATTTAAAACAGAACAGAACACCATTCTGATTTATTCCAATCTCATTTCCCTTTGCAATAGAATAGATACCTCTCGGAACTTCAAGCAGTTCGGGGTTATGTTCGATATATTGTGACAATTCATAGAGATACTGATTCATATTCAAATCGGTAATTGAAATAGAGTCGGTAGCATCGTCAAGGTCGATAACTTCTTTACGCAGCTTTTCCATCTGGTGTGCTCTGAAATTGAGGTCGTTCATTTCTGGAGTGAGCAGGTCATCTGCACCTGTGGAAACAACGTTTGATTGAACCATTTTTTTCTTTACTCTTGATTCAAGGCCAAGATATTCATTTAAATCCATAGCCGGAAAGAAATTTATCATCTTAATAGAATTGTTTCGACTTCCGATTCGGTCAATTCTACCGAAACGCTGAATAAGCGTAACGGGATTCCATTGAATGTCGTAGTTAATAACCGTGTCACAGTCTTGAAGGTTTTGACCTTCAGAAATGCAGTCTGTGCCTATAAGAACTGTAATCTGTTTTTCCGGTGGAATATCAGCACCTTTTGATATAGGTGAGAAATATGTGAGTATCTTATTAAAGTCATATTTCTTCTCAAATGCAGGGAGGGTGGTTGCCGGTTTATATGAACCGCTTATCATTGCGCTGTAATATCCCTGTTCAACCAGTATTTCCGAAAGTTGATTATATAGATATGATGCCGTATCGGCAAATGCAGAAAAGATAAGGATTTTTCTGTTACCATCATTGTACGGAGCAGTGCTGATTTTTTCAAATACAATTTTCTTGAGCTGTGAGAGCTTGTTATCTCTGCCATCGTTCAAAATAAGCTGTGCTTGATTGCGAAGTGTTGTAACAATAGCCTTATCAAAGTTCAGATCGTTAATGAATTCAGCTTTATTCAGATGAGCAATTTTAATGTCGAGCTTATAATCAAGAGAAGGCTCGTCTTCATCATTTGAAAATTCAGATTCGGTTACAATGTTATCGCTGCTGTTTTGGAGTAAATCAATATAACTGTTGATTCGCAAAAGCATTTTTTCAAGAGTTCTATCAAAAGCATAAACCGAGCTTTCCAATCTTTTTAAAAGATTAAACATATGAAGAATTTTGGTAGTGGACTCTCTTTGTTCAGGAGTAAATATTACCTTGCCCTTATGTATAGTCTGATATTTTTCCTGATATATCTTTTTATATTCTTCCTTGACGTATTTCAGTGGAGTATATACAGCCAGAAGTAAATCATCAAGAGCGGCAAGTGTGTCTTGGAAAATGAGTAACTGTCCTTTTGTGTCAATATCGGGGTTATAAGTTGAAACAGGGAGTTTTGATGGGAATTTGCCAATATCACCGCTATTGTAGTAGTTTGTAATATGCTTTCTTGAACGGCTTATAGTCAGCAGTTCGAGCAGATCAAAGAAATCCTTGGGTAAGGAGTCGTATAATTCACTCTTGTTGGTGCGGCCTTCTTTTTCCCACGCATTGAATACTGCCGATGCTTTTCTGAGTGTTTGAGCAATGCTGTCTATGCCTTCTTTTGCATACGCATCATCTCTGTCGGCAGTAATAATGCTTATTTGGTTTTTGAGGTCGGAAAGATCGTTGTTTACAGGTGTAGCAGATAAAAGCAGGACTTTTGTACGGGATTTCTTTTTTATAACCGTTTCAAGCAAACGCTGATAACGTGTTTCTCCTTCTTCCTTTTCCACACGGTTACGGAAATTATGAGATTCATCAATTACAATGAGGTCAAAGCGGCTCCAATCCAAACGTGCAAGATCCAATCCGCTTCGTGACAATCCGTCATATCTTGATAAATCTGTATGGCAAAGCACCTTGTATTTGATATTATCATCGGCAAGAGGGTTATCGGAATAATCGTTATCCCTGTATGAATCCCAGTTGTTATAAAGTTTAGCAGGGGTAAGGACGAGAATATTATCCTGTCTGTCTGAATAATATTTCATAACGGCAAGAGCTTCAAATGTTTTTCCAAGTCCAACGCTGTCAGCTATGATGCATCCATTATACTTATTTATCTTCTGAATAGCGTATTGTACGGCTTCCTTTTGAAAATCGAACAGCATATTCCAAACTTTGCTATCCTTAAAATCTTTGTTTTCACGTTCAAAACGTTCTACGCCATCATCAATCTTATCACCAAAAAGCTCGTTGAGTGTGAAATAATAAGCAAATTCCGGTGAGTGTTCTTTATATACAAAAGCAAGGCTTTTCAACAAAGTGTCTTTGTAGTCAACAGTAAGCATATCGGAATGCCATATCCTTTCAAATTCCTTTTTGAACTCAAGAATTTGATTTTTATCCATAGCATCATTTACAACTGAGTTGAAGTTTATCATATTATCCGAATGTCCATCGCTTAGTTCAAGTGATGTTGTTCCGCTTATCATATATTCTTCTCCGATAATAAGAATGTTGATACCTATTTTAGCGGACTTTAAACGGCGAATTTCAACGTGCTTTTTTATAAAATCGTGCATAGCCTTTGCTTTTGCAAAATGAGTAAGTTCATTCTTTTCGATTATATCATATTCATTGAACAAAGTATCGTTAGGATTCATTTCAAATTCTCGTGAACGTTCTTCTTGTGGTATGTAATGCGGTTCACGGATTATGAAATAAATTTTATTCACGTTCTTTAGATTCTTTTCAAGAATTGAGAAAACAGACAATGTTAGTTTATCATTGATAATGTAAACATCACACCCATTTTGAGAGGATAGGACTTGATTTATTTTTTCGACATATTCGGTTGGACTTGTCATAATATCACCTTATTCGTATTGTAATTATCTACAAGGTATAATTAACCATTTTATATATATTATATCATATTCTGCGTAAAATTACAACAAATTTTATGAACTTGTACATTATTTTGTGGTAAGAAGCGATATTTATTTCAATAATTCTATTATACCCAAAGCAATGTGTAAAAGTACGGACAATTAAGTCCTAAAGGTATATATTTATAAAATATACATAGCTGAAAAGCAAATGGTAAAAAAACGGCTTTAGTGAAAAAATTTTCTTTAATGTCCGTACATTTGGACATTAAATGTGGTATAATAGAAGCAGAAAGAAAAACGCAAGGGAGGAATATTGAGTGAACGAACAGCCAAGACCCGGAAATCAAAAGCTGAAGCTGTTGTATTTGCTGAAAATTCTGTATGAGCAGACCGATGAGGAACATTCACTTAACGCAAACGAAATAGAGGAAAAGCTGGCAGAGTACGGAATATCAGCAAACCGAAAGACCATATATGACGATGTTAAAGCTCTGGAAGTCTTTGGAATAGATATAATATCGGGGCGAGGAAAAAAATCGGGATACCGACTTGTGGGACGGGAGTTTCAGCTTGCGGAGCTTAATCTTATTGCCAATGCGGTATCATCGTCAAAGTTTCTTACCGAGAAAAAAACCAAGGAGCTTTTGCAGAAAATAGGAAAACTGTCAAGCAGCTATGAGGGGAAGCAGATACAGCGTGAGGTATATATTCCCAATCGTCCGAGAGCAACCAACGAACATATATATTACTGCCTTGATGCAATCCACAAGGCCATTGCCGAAAAGAAGAAAATCTCATTCAATATGTTCGACTACGATTTGCACAAAAAAATGGTTATCCGTGAGGGAATAAGGGTGTGTTCACCGTATGCCTTAACGTGGAGTGAAGAAAGATATTATCTTGTGGCATATTATGATAAGTATGATACGGTATCGAATTTCCGTGTTGACCGAATGGATAATATACAGATACTTGATGAAGCGGCAAGAAAAAAGCCGTCAGGGTTTTCGCTTAACGAGCATCTGAATTCCACATTTTCAATGTTCAGCGGAGAATCGGAAGAAGTAAGGCTGCGATTCGATAACTCTCTTGTCAATGCGGTTATAGACCGCTTTGGAAAGGAAGTACCAATCTATCCGCAGGACGATGAGCATTTTGATATTATCGTGAAGATTAAAACGGAGCAGCCGCAGCCGTTTTTGGGCTGGATGTTCAAATTCGGAACAAAGGTAAAAATAGTAGAACCCGAATACTTGAAGAATGAATATCGGGAAATGCTTGCGGAGGTTATGGATAACATAGATTAAGCGTATATAAAGGACTTATGCACAGAGCATAGGTCCTCTTTTTTTACCTTCTCGCAAAACAAATATTCATATTTAATTTACAAAATATTAAGACACGCCATAAATCAAACAAACCGTTACAAAAGAATTAACCCGAACTGTCATAAGCAAACTTTATCTGTCACTAACAATTCGTAAATATCGGCAGTTACGGAGTTTTCGGCACTCCTGTTCATAGTTCCCATTATCAGCGATTTGATATAATAAAAATCAGCGAAAACAAAATTGCTGAATGAAGGGGATAGTGAAATGAAGCTGAAAAAGATGATTTGCCTTGCAATGGCCGCAATGGTGATGCTCACAGGCTGTGTAAGTGCCGATGATGAAGCGGAGCTTACGGGAGAGGAAAGAGAGCTTAATGCGGTCAGGCTGTGGTTTGAGAAAGAAATATACGATGAGGACGAGTTTACCGACCTTATCGAATACCAGTATTATGCAAGAACCATAGGACTTGAAAAGGACGGACTTCTGGCACCCGATATGTGGGAAATATACTATTCCGACATAGTAAACATCAATAAGGAGATTGACGGTGCTGCTGTTTACCTCATACGGCTGAACCCCGATAAACTTGTTGAAATATGGGCAGGGAACAACGACACAACCGCCGATAAGATATATTCGGAGCTGGGTACAAGCCGAGATGAGTTCTATCATAACTTCGGCTATACCGCAAATTCAATCGGATATGCCAAGAATCATAAGGACGGCAAGGCAGCATATTCCGAAAAAGAAGAACGCATTTTCGGTGCGGATAACGGAGAAAACCGTCAGACTGTGTTTGCAACTCATTTTCTGAAAGTAAATATCGCAGGAAGGTACGGCGTTACATACGAAAGCACGGACGAGCTGCTTGAAATAAAGCAGCGTGACCTCTTGAAAAGTATCACCAAGCCGAAAACATATAACGTGTCGGATTTTGATGCTGCGGAGTTTGAGCCTGCATTTTATGTTGATAACATAGGCATAAAAAGACTTACCGTTCTGAACATTCCTAACGGCTGGGCAGATGCCACAGATACCGATGTTACTGTAATGATAAATATGTCACCCTATTCTTACGGCTGTACCTCTGAGGATATTATTGATATTATCACAGAAAATGTTCCAGTGGAACATTTGGAAACAGAAATGCAAAACACAACCGAAACCATAACAGAGGGGAGTGCTGAATAATGGTAGGAGATGATGCTTGCACCACGTTCATTGAGCTGTTAAAACGAATGATGGATATTTTCAGCTCAATGGAGGAGCGTAAGAGAAATCAGGCAGGAAAGAAAATAAAGCCGCCGAAAATAAAGCTGGGTAAGCTGTCAAAAAGTGATTTTCGGAAGCTCCAAAAGGCAGGCTTTGATATAAAGTACGTTACCGTTCCTGCCGAAAAGTCAGTCGAGGTTGAGAAAAATCTGCTGAAAATGGGCGGTTCGTTCTTTAAAACTGAGGTCGGGGACAGCAATAATGCCGTGTTTGCCGTCCCTGCAAGTCAGATAGATATGATACAGTCGGCACTTAAACACGCCGTTGCAAAGGATTTGCAGGAAAATCCCGATAAAATCGCAGTAAAGGACGGAAAAGACCTTATTGATACCGAGGATATAGGACTTGTCCGCCGAGTGATGACCGACCACGATATTCCCGTTGTCACCTTTAAAAATCATGATGATAAGTATATGAATTTTGTCCCCAAGGAGTTTGAAGGGCAGTATTCAAAGGCTTTGAAGGAAGCTCAGGAAATCAAAAAGCAGGTGGACGGCATTGATGTTACCCGATATGAACAGACCGCACCTCTTGATGATTTGGGATATGAAGCCTTTGTTGTGCCGCAGGACGAAGCAGAAGAAATATATGCAGCCGCAAAAGCAGATAACCTTGAAGTTTCCTTTGTGAATCAGGGCGAAAACGTGGCGGTTATGTATGATACCGATATTTCCGAAAAGGTTGAAAAGGCAAGACAGGAATACAAGGACAGCCTTGAAATGAGCGAGGAATATATCATTGATGTGTATGACAACATCATAACTCTTGATATGGCTAAGCTGAATATTGAGGAGCTGAACACAGCCGATACATATTTTATGCGTGTACCCAACACAAAGGGACAGGACTACATACGCATAAAATCAGAAGATGCCGAGCTTATCAACGGCGGCAAAACGCTGAAATCCGAGCTTGATTTTGATAAGCAGTATCCTGTGTACGATTCATCGGGAAAGGTGAAACGAGCCGTAAACGGAAGCGAGCTTGCAGGGTATTTCAATACACGAAACCGCAGGATAAACAAGGATACCGCTGTGTATAAATACGGAACGCAGGGTGGGGAGCTTCGGAGAATCGACCTTTTTAACTCCAAGAAAAACGAGCTTATCAGCGTGAAAATGGGAAGCTGTGCGGAGATGTCGGCGGCTCTCAGGGAGAGAGGTCTGAACGGCAAAACGATACAAAAGCTGCTTGAGGATATACATAAGGAGCTGAACGATAAACAGAAAGAAATTTTCGGATTTACCGCAGAGAAAACAGAGATAGTCTATGCGGATATTCCTAATATAGGCGAATATCTGGCACAATCGCAGCTTTCGCAGACGGTTATCGGAAAGGCGGAATGTATAGGCGAAATTCCCAAGGACAGTGGTTCAAAGTGCTGTGTTCTGGATAACAATACAAACAAATTTGCCGTTATCCCCGTAATGCCTGTTAGTGAGGTCAGGAGTATGCTGACACAGATGGGATATTCGGAAATATCCGCAAAGGAAATTGCCGATAAGGTTGTGAAATCCTATCGTGAAACGGATATATCGGGCGATTTTGAAATTAACGAGGAAAAATCACAGACGGCAAAACCCGAAAGATATGACACGCACAATGCGGAGCTTGCAGATATGGGATATTACCGCTATGGCGGCAGTACGGTTATCATTAAAGACGATGCCGAAAGCTATCGGTATATGCAGATTGAAAAGGATACGCCGATGTCGGAGGTTGAAAAGGCTCTGCGTGAGGACTTCGGACTTATTGATGATGTGTCTGTTGCTGTTGCTGTAAAACAGCTTGTAAATGACGGATATATCTCCGATGCAAAGACAAAGGAAACCGAGGAAGCAAGAGTTTGTCAGGTATCGGGAAATATGCTTGAGGTAACATCAAAGCAGGACGGAAGCTCCGCAATGATGTCAATGGACAGGATTGATACCGATATTCTGCAAAATATGGGTATTTCCGAAAAGGGGGCAAATGGAATCAAAAAGTCCTTTGAAAAGAATATCCGTGACCGCAAAATTCCCGATAAACAGAAGCTCAGCGAGCTGAAAAGCTATGCTGCCGATAAAATCAAGGAGCTGTCCAATGCCGTTAAGGATAAGGCGGTATCTCTCGGCAGGAGCAAGGGAGGGCAGGAGCATTAACTATGGCTGCTAATATGGGAATCCCCGAAAAGAAAACAGATACGCTTCTGTATATAATCGTCATAGCCTGTGTAATTGCTTTCCCGGTAATCGTGTTGCTCGGATATACCCTTGAAATGACCGCAGACAAGAACGGCAATATTCAGATATTTGAAGCCATAGAGAGCATCGGGGAGTATATGACACCCGGAAATCTGGGCAATGCTTTTCTTGCGGTTATCAAGGGAACGGGAATGACACGAAATGCCTGTGTAATCGGATTTTTTGCAAGCCTTATCGCCGTGATGTACCGCCTTGTGGGAAACGGAAAGCGTTATCACCGAAAGGGCGTTGAACACGGTTCTGCAAGGTGGGGAAACAGGCAGGAGAAAGAGATTATTGCCGATACCACAAAGAAAGGCTTTTACAACAACGTTATCTGTGCAAGCGATGTTTTTCTTGTTCTGGACCGAAAGGTGCGAGAGAAGAACGAAGCGGCGGAAGAAGCGGAGAACCGAAAGAAAAAGGGCAAGTCAAAACCGAAGAAAAATAAATTCGCAGAGCTTAACGGCACGGAAATATCAATAAAAGATGTTACGGGCAGGAGCAGGGAAGCGGAGAAGATAAAGCCGATGCTTAATCTTAATCAGATTATTCTCGGCGGTTCGGGAACGGGAAAATCAAGATTTTTCGTTAAGCCGAATTTACTGCAATGCAACACTTCCTTTGTTGTAACAGACCCATCGGGCGAGCTTGTGGAATCCTGCGGAAAGATGCTGATAAATCACGGCTATGAGATAAAGGTGTTCAATCTGAACGATATGAAGCACAGCTCCAACTATAACCCTTTCCATTATCTCCGTGACAGCACAGGCAAGATAAACAGTAATAATGTCATAAAGATGATAAATGTTTTTATGACAAACACAAAGGGTGAGGGAAACTCCGGCGATCCTTTCTGGGACGATGCTACACGTCTGCTGTTATCGGCACTTTCATTTTTGCTAATAGAAACGGGAACGGAGGAGGAACAGAACTTTGCAGGAGTCCTTGACCTTATCCACAAGGCAAAGGTTATAGAGGGCAAAGAGGAGGAAAAATCCGAGCTTGACCTGATGTTCGATAAGCGAAAAGAGAAAGCACCGAAGGCTCTTTCCGTTCAGTATTATGAGGAATTCAAACAGGCGGCAGGAAAGACAATGCAAAGCATTTTAATTTCCACCACCACAAAGCTCCAGTATTTCAAGCTGGAAAACGTGCGTGACCTTACGCATACGGACAATATCCACCTTGAAACTTTGGGGGATAAACCGACCGCCCTGTTCATCGTTATTCCGTCAACGGACACAACATATAACTTTTTGGCGGCAATGATGTACACTCAGCTTTTCGATACTCTCTATGACCGTGCAATAAATCATTATCACGGCAGACTGCCTTGCCACGTTCGGTTTATCTTAGACGAGTTTGCGAACGTGGGAAAGATACCCGAATTTGAAAAGATACTTGCCACCTGCCGAAAGTTTGAAATATCGGCTGTGGTGATATTGCAGAATATTTCGCAGCTTAAACGCCTTTATGAAAAATCTTGGGAGGAGCTTCCCGGAAACTGCGATACGCTCATATATTTGGGCGGCAAAGACCAGTTTACCAACGAGTATCTGTCAAAGGAATTGGGCAAGGAAACCATTGACCAGCTATCCATAAATCAGACCAAAGGAAAGCAGGGCAGCTCATCATACAACAACGCAATTATGGGCAGAGAGCTTGCCACTATTGACGAGCTGACCACTATGGATAACAACAACTGCATTGTAATGGTGCGAGGACTTTACCCGTTCTTCACCAATAAATTCAATCTTTCGGAGCATCCGAGATACGGAGAGCTGGGTGAGGATTGGCAGCCCGATACGGAAAAGGGCGAAACCAAATCGGATAATCCGTATATCTATTATCTTGACCGTTATGTTGAAACTCTCCCCGAAGTGGAATATATAGACTTTTCGGAGTTCCTTGATTCGGAAGCAGGGGAGGAGATAAACAGCATAAAGCTGCGTTTCGTAACCTCCGATGCGGAGGGTGCGGAAATAGAGCCGCCTATCAGCATAATGGAGGATATATCATACGAAATACGCCAAAGGCTGGAATGCTGTATGGAGCTGTACAGTATTGCATAATTTAAATCAAAGGAGAACAAAACTATGGAAATGAAAAGAAATGTCAAGGCAATCCTCAGAATTGAAAAGGATTCCGCTGTGGAAGAAATCGTGAACGATGTTCAGAACGAATATCTTGCAAAGGGAGTTACCAAAAACGAGTTTGCAAAGCGTGTGCTTGCAGGAGAGTTTGAGGATATTTTCGATGAAAATATCGAAGCCTTTATGAGAAAATCAAAGCTCAGACTTCTTGATGATGACCGCAGACAGGAAGTTGCAAGGGTTGAAATGACCGACTTCTGTGCAGAGGACATCTGCTACTTTATCAGCAATATCAAAAAGGTTATCGGCAATGTTTCCGATGAATATTCGGAGCTTTTCAATATGCTTGACCTTGCAGGCTTCAATTACAGTGCAGACGGCTTTATGCTCCCCAATCTTATGTACATTGATGATTTAAAGGTTCATTCCGAAAGCTGCTCTGATATATCCATAACGCTTGATGCCATAATCTCGGCAGCAAAACTCCACCCCAACACGGCAGGGACAAGCAAGGTGATTATTGCCTGCTATCCCGAAAGCGAGAATGTCAGACGGGTAATGCGTGACCGCTGCTTTATGACTGTGGGAAACAGTAACCTTATGCTGCTTATCGTTGATACCGACCGTATTGCAATAAGCGGATACAAGCTCTGCGAACCTCCTGCATTTATGTAATATGGAGAAAACAAAGAAGCTCACCAAAGGTGAGATAGATGCGATAAACAAACTTATGGAACGGAAATCGGAGATAGTTTTAGAGCCGAGAAAAACAGGCTACCTGATTTATGAATCAAAAAGAAAGCTGGTTTTCCGTACCGATAAGGAAGAAAATACAACTGAATAACGGCGTCCCGAATGAGAGGGACGGAACAGCGAATGAGAGCTAAGAAACAGATTTTGTATCTGTTTTCTGGCTCTCTTTTTTTGTTTATCAAAACTGTTCGGTTCGGCAGAAAAGCAATTTGATATGAGAAAAAAGAGTGCGTGAAAACCGAACAGCTTTGCATATATACATTCATTTTTTAAAGGAGGATTTGTGAGATGAATATCACAAAAGCAATCGACAGCATTCAGGCAAAGACAGCGGAGCTTGGAGCAAGGGCAATGCTTGCCGCAGCCAATGCAACAGGCAGAGCGATGAACACAAGGCTCGGCAAGGCGGCGCTTGTTGTTCCTATGGCAGTTTCAGCCTGCACCATTACCGCAAGTGCGGAGGGCGCAGATGCACAGGGAATGATTGATGCCATTATGGGTGTTCTCGGTCCCGGTGTTATTGCTCTCGGTTCGCTTGTTGCCGTTGTCGGCGGTATTCAGACAGGCGTTGGCTTCAAGGACGATAACGCAGACGGTAAGACCAGAGGATTCCAGACCCTTATCGGCGGTGCGATTATTGCGGCGGTAGGCGCTATTATTCCTGCTTCTCTTTCCATCGGCGGCTGATACAAAGAATCGGACAGAAGAAAAAGGCAGGGACAGGCTTGTAATATTCTGTCCCTGCCGAATGTGAAAGGAGGAGCTTTATGGCAGAGCCGAGCTTTTTTGAAGTGGCTTTTGAAGAAGCACAGAACCTCTTGCAGACGGAAGCCGATGGCTTTGCTGCGGTATTACAGACAATAGCAGGGTTTGATATTGTCAGTCAGGCAGGAACGGCTATAAGTGTTTTCGAGGGCGCGGGAACGGCGCTTTTAACGCTGTTTTTCTGTATGGAAGCCTTTACATACTGTGCGAATATCGACTTTAACGGCGGTATCGAGGGCGCTATCCGAGTTGCGATGAAGCTGGTGGTAAGCGCCTTGATAGTGCAGAACGTGGATAACGTGATAGGACTTGTTTCGGGACTGCTTCGGAGCGAAGTGGATTTTTCGGGAGCTTTTGCAGGAATAGGAGCAGCCTTCGGAAATGCAATGAATCAGGGAACTCCTCTTGAGGGCGGTGTGCTGGATATAAACTATATCATTCTGACCTTGCTGTATGTAATCATCATAATTCTGATGTTTGTAATGTTCTCCCTTATTGTGGTATCGGTGCTTGGTACGGTTTTTGAAACGGCAATACTTACTGCAATTTCTCCCGTGGCGCTTGCAACGCTTGTAAATTCACAGGCACGTTCCACAGGCATTGCCTTCATAAAGAATTTTGCGGCGGTATCAATGCAGTGGGGAGTGCTTGCAATCTGTTTCAATGCGTACTCGCTCATTTCATCGTCACTTGTAATTGACTTTTCATCGGGACTGGACGGAGCAGGACTTTTAATGCACATTTTCAAGTATGCAACGCCTGTTCTTTCCGTTGTAATGCTTGCGATAACCGTTGCCAAGTCAAGCGAAATTACCAAGAGAGCGTTAGGTGGCTGATGATGAGGGTACTTAGCTTGTATGACGGAATTTCCTGCGGAATGGCAGCTCTTGAAAGGGCAGGAATTACCGTTGAAAGATACGATGCCTTTGAAATTGACAAATATGCCATAAAAATATCGGAGAAAAATTATCCGCAGATAGTTCATCACGGAGATGTTTTTGACGGGGATTTTACCAAATTCAAAGGCTATGACCTTTTAATCGGCGGTTCGCCCTGCACCTATTGGAGCATTGCAAAGACCAATCGGGAAACTACGCCCGACGGAATGGGCGGAAAGCTGTTTATGGAATATGTAAGAGCCTTGCGTGAAAGCGAGTGCAGATATTTTCTGTATGAAAACAACAACAGTATTCACAAGGACATTAAGGCGTTCATTTCCGCACAGTTAGGCGTTGAGCCGATTATGATAAATTCAGCTCTTGTTTCGGCCCAACAGCGGAAACGCTGCTACTGGACTAATATCCCAAACGTGACACAGCCCACCGACAGAGGAATACTCTTAAAAGATATTTTGGAGAGTGGTTTGTCTTGGCAGGACAAAAGCTACTGTATGACCGCAAGCTATGACGGAGCTGTGCTTTGGAACACGCTCCAAAGAAGCCAGCGAAGTATGATAGCCGAGCCTGTCAGTGTTGCGCAGCGAGGGAGATATATCGAAAGCGGAAAGAGAAATGTTAAATGCGAGGGCGGAACAGAGCAGCATATAGAAGCACGAAAGGACGGGAAAAGCAACTGCCTTACTACCGTGCAAAAGGATTCAATGGTTGCCGTTCCCATAAACACATTCAATAACAGCGGCGAAAAATCCCGAACCTTTATGGCAGGGTACTATAAATACGGCGAAGCAACCATTCTCACCAATGGCGGATTCAAGGGCGGAACAACAGCGGTTGCCGTTCCTGTCCGTGTGGGAGAATACGGCAGGGGCGGACAGGGACAGCGGATATATTCGGTAAGAGGAAAGTCCGTTACCTTATCCGCAAACGGCGGAGGACAGGGTGCAAAAACAGGTCTGTATAAGATTGATTTGCCCGATGGGGACTACATAATCCGCAAGCTCACGCCCATTGAAGCGGAAAGATTGCAGACTTTGCCCGATGATTATACGGCAGGAATATCCAAAACACAGCGATATAAATGTATCGGAAACGGCTGGACCGTTGAGGTTATCAGCCATATTCTGAACGGTTTGAAAGAGGTGATTTGATGATAAAAGCGGATATTCCGCAGGACGTTACGGAATATAAGGAGCAGTTTTTCTTCGGACTCACCATAAGGCAGTTTGTCTGCGGTGTTGCGATGATAGCTCTTGCGGTGATTACATTCCTTATCGGAAGCAAGTTCATTCCCACCGATGTTCTTGTGTATATCGTTATCCTTGAGGTTGCGCCTTTGGCTGCCGTTGGATTTATGCGGTATAACGGTATGCCCTTTGAAAAAATTGCCGCAACGGTGTTCGAGTTCTATTTCGGAAATCAGCGGAGAGGTATGCAGTATCTCCCCGATGAAATTGAAATATTTGACGAGGTGAGAAAAATCCGTCTTGCCGAAGCCGAAAGGGAACGTGCGGCGGAAAAAAATCGAAAAGGAGAAGAAAGACCAATGAATAACGGAAAAATGATTTTTGTAACGGGAAGCGCTATGAGCGGCAAGTCGAGATTTGCGGTATCGCAGTTTTCCAACCTTGACAGAGTGCAGTATCTTTGCACGGGCAGGGATATGGACGATAAAACGCTTAACCGCATTATCTACAATGAGCGGAGCAAGAATTTCAGATGGGATATAATCCGCAATTTCAGCGTGGATAAAACACCTGTCAACTACAAGGAATACCGCTGCTTTGTTCTCGATAATCTTGCGGACTGGATTTACAAGAAAACAATGGAGAAATTCGGCGCAAGTGTCGGCTGTTCGGAGCGTGAAATGGCCGATTTTGTGAAAGAACTGCTGCTTGCGGTAAATGTTCTGATGAGCGAGGTTAAGGGCAGCGGAGGAACGCTTGTTATTATTTCCGCAGAAACAGGCTTTTCGCCTGTGCCATTTGATATTACCGACAGCATTTACCGTGAAGCTTTATGCACGGTGAATCAGCGTATTGCAAATATGGCTGACGAAGCGTATTTCTCGTTCAGCGGTTTGCAGCTCAGAGTAAGGTAATGGGAGGTGTGAGAGTATGGAAGAAAATGCAGTTACAACAGTAACCGAGATGCAGGAAACGGCTGTAAGCACCCTTGATTTGGGGGAGCAGACAGCACCCACGGAAACGGAGAGTATTCAGAGCGTAAGCACCGAAAGCAATGTTTCCGAAACTGAAAATGTTCCGGGGGAACATCTTGAAAATCCTGCCGAAACAAGCGTACCCGAAAATACTGAAAATGCCGATGATGTCATTTCAAGCATTGTTGCGGAAGCGGTGTCAGATTCACTTGAAGAAGCAGGAGTTGAGGTGACACAGACGGAAACCGCTGTTGTTTCCGAGCCTGTTCCTGCGGTTACGGAGATTACCGAAAAGATAACGGAAATGCAGACCGAAGCAGAGATTACAGCGGAAACGGTAACAACAGCAGCAGAAAGTGTGACCGAAACGGCGGCAATTACCGAAACTGTGCAGGAAACACCCACAGCGGATAATACGCTTGCAAATCCCTATCTTGTAATGATACCCATTGCCGCCGCAGGACTTGCCCTCGGTGTAAGGGCAATGACCAAGAAAAATCAGAAAAATACTGTTTCGGCAGATGATGAAAATGCTCCGATGTCGGCAAGAGAAAAAGATGCGGTTCGTCTTGCCGCAAACAAACCCGATAAGAAGAAAAGCAGGAAATCCAAAAAGGGCAGGGGAGAAAAGGAAAGGAAAAATCTCTCCAAAAAGGTCCTTTCCACCTTGCCTTACAGGAAAGTTTTGTCCGATGATATTTTCTTCTTAGGAAAGAAAATGTATTCCAAGGCGTACACCTTTGATGATATAAACTTCAATCTGGCGGACGAGGAACAGCAGTATATGTATCTTGAAAGATATATTGAATTTCTCGGTATTTTGGACGATTCCGTGGACTGTCAGATTTGCTGCTGGAACAGCCGTGTGAATATGGAGAAATTCAAAAAGGCAACTCTTATGCACCAGAAGGCAGACGAGCTTTTCGACTTCCGTCACGAATTTAACACCCGTGTACTTGAAGCAAATATCCGCAAGGGACAGAACGCAATTCAGAAGCATATGTACATTACCCTTACCATTAAAGCACCCGATGAAGAAACTGCAATCCGCAGATTCAAGACGCTGGATATAACCGCAACGAACACCTTCAACCGTATCGGAAACACGGGACTTCGTGCATTGACCTCAAAAGAGCGGATTGAAATGCTCAAGGATTTCTTTATCGGCTCTGACGATATGCCTGTTCCCGATTTTGACAGCTCAGACTACGCAAAGGGCAGAGAAAAACTTGCCTGTGCGCCCGACTATTTCGATTTCAAGAAGGATTACTTTATGTTCAATGACACCTATGCAAAGACACTGTATATCCGTGAATACCCAAGTGCGGCAACCTCGGATATTCTCACGGGACTTTTGGGTACGGGCATTGAAATTATGGTAACTACCAACATCGAAACCTACGACAGTGCGGAAGCAAGAAAACTGGTTCAGCGGCAGATAACAGCCGTTGATACGGATATGGCAAAGCGTGAGGTAAAGGCTGCTCAGCACGGCAATTTCTCCTCACAGATGCCGCAGAGAATAAAGAATCAGCGTGATGCGATGGTATCGGTTTTCGATAAGATAACGGTTAAAGACCAAAAGCTGTTTATGGTGAACACACAGATACTTGTTAAGGCAAAATCTTTTGAAGAACTGAACGAAAGCGTTGAGGTTATCGAAAGCACACTTAAACGTTCCGGCTGTATCAAGGGCGAAATGGCTTGGGAGCAGGAACACGGTATGTGCGACTGTCTGCCTGTGGGTTATCAGAGAAAATTTGAATATCTCCGCACAATGCCCTCGGAATCGGTTGCTATTTTTATGCCGTTCAATGTCCGTGAGGTGCAGATGGCACATTCAATATATTACGGTATGAACGTGCTTTCCCATAACCTTATCCTCTTTGACCGTGTAACGGGACTTATCAATCCGTCAGGCTTCTATCTGGCTGCATCGGGCGGCGGCAAATCCTTCAAGGTAAAGACGGAGATTACAAACATCATTCTCGGTGATGAAAATGCCGATGTGCTTGTGATCGACCCCGAACGAGAATATTGGAAACTTGCCGAAGCCTTCGGCGGTGAGGTTGTCCGTTTCTCCAACGGTTCAAAGAATCATATCAACCTTTTCGATTTTGATTTCCGTCTGCTTGATGACCCGGAAGTGGATATAATTGCCGACAAGTGTCAGCTTGTCACCTCTTTCATCTCTTGTATGGATGCAAAGCACCCGCTTAACGCACAGGAAAAATCCTTTGTTGATCGCTGTGTGCAGAAAGCATACGCAAAATCGGGCGTTCTGAAAACTCTTGACCCTGCCGATATGCCGACTCTGGGAACGTTCCTCGAATGTATGAAGGAGGAAACCGAGAACGTGTCGCAGGAAATGAAAGACAAGCTGATTATCACCATTGATATGTATGTAAACGGCTCGGCAAAGTATTTCAACAACCTTACAAACGTTGATACCAAGAATCGTTTTATCGCATACGATATTCGTGACCTTAACGGCAATCTGAAAACGCAGTCAATGCTTCTTATCCTTGACTACATCTGGAACAGACTTGCGGAAAACAAGGAAAAGGGCAGAAAGACTTATATTTTCATTGATGAGGCACACTTGCTTTTTGCCGATGAATATTCTCTTGACTACTTGCAGATGCTTTGGAAACGTGCAAGAAAGTACGGCGGTATTCTGTCGGGCATTACGCAGAACGTGGACGATTTGCTGAAGGACTACAAGTCGAGAAATATGCTTGCAAACTCTGAGTTTATCGTTCTTTTGAAGCAGAACCCCACAGATGCGGCGAAGCTGCAGGACGTGCTGAATATAAATGACAGCGAAATTCAGTTTGTAAATGATGTTCCGGCAGGACACGGTCTGCTCATTTTGGGCGGCAAAACAAAAATACCGTTCTATGACGAGTTCCCCAAGGATACCACTCTTTACAGCCTGATGAGTACAAATTTTTCTGAAACGATGAAGATGATGAACGAGGGCGAAACGGAAACTGCATAACAAGGAAAGGGAGATGTTTATGGCAACGATTGATAAAGCGAAAGGTCAGGCTGTCGAAAAACACTCCCTTTCTTCTTTTGATAAGAAAAGGGGAAAGGTGGCTGCCTACTCCGCACAGAAACATAAGAAATATCGTGTTGTATCGGTTCAGAAAATGGAGAGAGCCGATATTCACGGACATATCGGAAAAAATTCCGAAAAGTCAGAGAGTACCCCACAAACGTCCAAACGCTCCGAAACTATGCGGAAGATGCTTTGCGGCACAAATCGCAATAACCATAGCAATCGGGATAGAAAAAACGAGGGTAAAACATCGGAAAATACGGAGCATAGCGGTATTTTCGCAAACTCCGAAAACTCAGTTTCAGTATCTAAGACAATTACTCCCGAAATAGCGGAGAGAATGAAACGTGCTGCTTATCTGGACAGGCTGAATAAGGATAAAATAAAAACTTCTGCCGCAAGAAGTGAAATATCCCCCGATATTGTTATTTCTGACAATGCCGGAAATTATTCTCACGATAAGATGTCAGTACCCCATTCGGAGTATGAGAAAAAATATCTTTCGGAAACACCCGACAGCGTTATCCCCGAAGTGAAAAAGGCTATCACTCTCGAAATGGCTGAAAGAATGAAGCGAGCAGCCTTTATCGAACAGAAAAATGCCGAAGCTATCAGGCTTAACCGTGCGACCGTTGTTGCCGAAGCCGAAGATGTTCCGGTGGAACATCCTAAAAACGAGGAACAGACAGAGGAAAATATTTCAGATGTTCCACTGGAACATTTAGAGGACAGCGAGGAAAAATCTCCCACAATCACATATCTCGGCAACTCCGACAAGGCGGTATTTGATACATACAACAGCGAGGTAAGGGCATATCGGGCGAAAAAGGCATACGGTGATTTTGCCAAGAAGCAGAAAAGCAGTATCGTTCCAAATGTAGGCGGTTCTGTGGTAAGTGCTGAAACTCAGAAAGCAATCAACGATGCGCAGAATGTTTTCCAAACATTGCAAAGCTCCGATTCCGCAGGCTCTGCCGTGCTTGATGTTTCGGCAACGCTGGCTGCCGTTGAAGCCAAGAAAATGGTAAAAAAACTTGCCGAAACCGATTTAAAAAAGAAAAAGCGTGTTGACGAGCGTATGGAAAACCACGGCAACCGTTTTGGTATAGGCAGTAATCATAAAGACAAGGTTGAAAAGGATAAAGATGAAAAAATCAAAAATACCAATGACAAATCCTGCCGAAGCAATGAAGCTGACGGCGAAAAGCAGGGAAGCTCTAAGGTCGGGAACAGTCATAAACTCAGGGAGGAAAAACAGGAATACGCCAAGGAACAGAAGTCAAAGAAGATAAGAAACAGGCGTAAGGATATTTTCTTCAAGGAAAACAAAAAGATTGAGGGAAGTATCGTAAATACCGCAGTTAAAGGCGGTGCGGTCAAGGGTGCTTTGAAAAAGAAAGCCGTTTCCCTCATTCTGGGCGGCGGTGCAGGAGCTATCGTTCTCCCGGTTTTCCTTGCCGTGCTTGTATATATCCTCATTTCCGCATTTTTCGGCTGGCTTTCTCCCTTCTCATATTCCCTTGCAGGAGAGGATAATGACCCGAACACGGGACTTCCCACCGAACATAATGCTGAATCCAAGGCAGAGATAATAGACGGCTATACCCTTATGGTGAAAAACTACCTTGATGTGGCACAGGCGTATTACTATCTGAACTATGGCGATTGGTATGGCGGTGTATATGTTTACGAAAGTGCCGGACTTGATTTCGGGACGTTCTTTGCAGATTACTGTCAGGACTTAATTGCGGAGATACAGGCACAGTATCAGCCGCTTATAGACCAAGCACCCAATCCGCAGGCTGCTATGGCAATCAGCAATGCAATGGGAGAAGCAATCAGACAGGCACTTGCAAATGCACGAGAAGCGGCTCTTGCCGAATATACTGAGCTTATACAGTCCCTTGAGGACGAATTATCGCCCAATGAGCATAGACAGCATTATGAGGTTGAAGTGGGCTATTCGAGCAATGGCGTTGACGATGCGACCGAATTCAGCGGAAAGCCTGTTGTGGGAACAAATTATTTTGGAAACACGGAGATAAACAGCGATTTATCCGCAGAGGAAATGCTTGCGTATGTGGCACTGTACAAATCTCTAATAACAATGAATCCCGATGAAGAAAATCCCGATGCCGATGATGAAGAAATGCAGCTTAACATTACTCCGCAGGATATAATGGACTTTTTTGAAAAGACAGAGTATATCCCAATAACAACGGAGGTCACTCACGATAACCCCTGCACGGGAATGAACTGCAAACGCAGAATGATACAGACCGATTCGGGATACTTTTGGGAATACTACTGCGACAGCGATCACGATAATCTCACAGGAGAAATAGGTGCTTGCCCTGCCGCAGATGAACTGCTTGAAAAGGTAATCGATCTGACGGGTGCGGAGGAAAACGGCATTGATACGGAACAGGCACAGAAGCTTATTGATTCCTACATTGATATGTTCAAAAAGGAACTGGATATTGATGAGGGAGATTTCAGAAAGTTCGGTGCTGCGGATAATTCCAAGGCACAGGAGTTTTACCAAAAGCTCATTGACGGTGAGTTAAGCGGTGCGGACATCTGGGAGATAGATACACCAATCGGAGAGGAGGGAGCAAGTGAAGAAACTTAAAAAGCTTTTCGGAAAATTTATCGAAAAGTGCAAAGCGGAAAAGAATTTCAGATATGCGGTTATTATCGTATCTCTTATTGTTATTGCTTTTGCGGTGAACGAGTGGCGAGAGTGGGAGGACAGCAAAGAGCTTCCTCCCACGGCAATAACAGAGGAACAGACGGAAGAAGTCGGCTTCTTGCAGGAATTCTGGAATGACAGTAAGCTTCATTTCTTTGTGTTCGGCGGTCTGACCGCAGCTCTGGGAATTGTAAAATGGCGTAACTCCGTAAGGCTGAAAGACAGCGGTGGGAAGATAAAGAAATAAAAAAACACGGAAGCACAAATGACTTCCGTGTGAACACTTATTCCTTGTTGTACAGCCTGTTCATAAGAGCCGGATAATTCGTCTTGCCATTAAGCACACGGTAAAAGGTGATTTTCTTTTCATCTTCAAATACCTTGTAGAACATAAGATATTTTTCTACCACAATCATACGAAATCCGAGCTTTGACAGTTTTGGGTCGGGAACGGATATACCCGAAAACGGAAACATAAGAATCTGCTCTGCGGCTTTGTTCATTTTGTTCTTAATGCGAATCGCACCTTGTTTACTGCCGAGCATAACGAACGATGAAATTATTTCTGTCATATCATTAAGGGCGGTGGGAAGAAAATCAAGGGTATATTCGTTAGCTGTTTCCATTGATTATTTCCTCCAGCTGTGCGTTTACTTCGTCAAGGGAAAAGGTTTTTGCACCGCTTAAGCGCTGTGCTTCCGCATCAAGTAGCTTTTCACGCAAATCAAGCATTTCTTCACGATATGAGTATGCCTCCATACTCATAACAACAAGGTCCCCCTCACCGTTCTTGGTGAGAAAAACAGGCTGATTTTCGGCTTTGCAGAATTCGGCAATGTTGTTATATTCATTTCTTAAACAAGTGGACGGTCTTATCATCATATAAATCAACTCCTTAAATTGGCGATTATTCTATACATATTATATCACTATTCTATGCTGAATGTCAAGAGATTATAAGTGTTTATTTGAATTTTGATACGACCTATTATAAATAATTCGACCTAATAAGTCTAACAAAATATATTTTTGAAAGGATAATTCTATGAAACTTATTATAACCGAGAAACCCTCAACAGGAGCAATTCTTGCCCACGTTGTTGGAGCAAGAGAGAAGATACACGGAAACGGCACAGCCTATTGCTACAAAGGCAGCGGCTATTACGTTGTAAGTGCGAGAGGACACCTTTACGGTTTGGGAGAACCTGCCGATTACGACTTTTCAAAGAAATACAGGCTTGATGAACTGCCGATGTTTCCCGATTTCAGAATATTCCCCGGCGGCAATGATACGGCAGATGTTCGCTCGCTTATCTCCGAACTCATAAACCTTGACGAGGTGGACGAGCTTATCTGTGCCACCGATGCAGGGCGAGAGGGCGAACTTATCTTCCGTCATATCTATGAAGCCAATAACTGCAAGAAGCCTGTAAAAAGACTTTGGTGCAATTCAATGACCGATGAAGCAATAAGAGAAAAGATGAAAAATCTTCCTCCCGACAGCGATTTTGACGGAGAATACAAGGCGGCACTTGCAAGACAGAAGGCAGACTGGATAATCGGAATGAATCTGTCACGTTTGTATGGCGTTCTTGACAATTATGCTCATCATATCGGCAGGGTGAAAACGCCCGTGCTGTCAATTATTGCTCAGAGGGATAATGAAATTGAAAATTTCAAAAAGAGCGTTAGCTACCGCCTTGAAGTGCCCAACGGTGCGTTATCGGAAAGCGTTTACGAAAGCCGTGAAGAAGCGGAAAGGCAGATGAACTACGCAAACGGCAGAAATGTGTCCGTTGTATCCGCTGTCAGAGAGAACAAAAGCAAGAACCGACCGCTTCTGCATTGCCTTACTTCATTGCAGCAGGAAGCAAATAAGGTTTACGGTTACACGGCAAAGCAGACACTTGATGCCGCACAGAGCCTTTACGAAAAGAAGCTCATAACATATCCGAGAACGGACTGCACATATATCTCCGAGGATATGAAAAGCGGCGTTATCCGCACGGTTGACTGTCTGGCGGCTGTTCCCGAATATGCGGAAAGGGCAGACAGGCTCATTGCACAGGGACTTAACCTTGATGACAGGGTTATAAACAACGGCAGAATGGACGGACACGATCACCACGCAATCATTCCCGAAGCGAGAACCGAGGGGATAAGCGGACTTTCGGAAACCGAAAGGAATGTTTACGGTCTTGCAGTCAATCGTCTGCTTTGTGCGGCGGATAAACCGTACAGGTATGAAGAAGCAAACTACACCTTTTCCTGCAACGGCATTATCTACAAGCTGAAAAAGGAAATTCCCGTTGAACCGGGTTGGAAAGCCTATGACACGGAAAAAGAGGAAAGTGCGGATAATTCTCCCGATGAACGCTATGCACAGGGCAGCTCCTTTATTGCAAAGGATATAAAGGTAAAGGAAATTGAAACTCAGCCGCCTAAGCATTTTACCGATGCAAGCCTGCTTTCGGTTATGGCAAACATTGATAACCGCATTGACGATAAATTTCTCAAATCCGCAGTATCGGGAAAGGGTATCGGAACGGAAGCCACAAGAGCCGATGTTATCGAGGAGCTTATAAAGGCAGGATATGCGGAACGTTCATACAGAAATATCGTATCGACACAGTTCGGCAGGGACTTCATAGCTTCAATCCCCGACAGCGTGAAATCGGTTGAAAGAACAGCCGAGTGGGAGCAGTTTTTTACCGATGTCAAGGAAAAGGACATTGGCACAGAGCAGTTTTTCCGTGATGTAAAGGATTTTGTAACCTCTGTTATCTCACTTGAAACAGCACCCGACCGCAGCAGAAAGCCGCTTAACTGTGTAAATTCAAATTCACCGATGAGAGAGCCAATCGGAATCTGTCCGAGATGCGGAAAGCGAATATTCGAGGGCAAAAAGAATTTTTACTGCGAATCGGGCAGAGAAGGCTGCGGCTTTACCCTTTGGAAAGAGGACAGGTACAACGGAATTACGGTAACTGCCGAAAATGCCGCCGACCTTATTGCGGGACGGACTATCCGCAAGGCAAAGAAAAAGCTGAACGGCGAAACGGTGAGGAAATCCTACCTTCTGGAGGATACGGGAAAGTACATAAATATCCGTGCGGAGGGGAAATAAATGAGCGAGAATGCGAAAAAGGTATATGAATACTGTGCGGCTGACGACCTGATAATTCCCTATATCTGGAGATGTGCCTTTCTTGCGAGGATATGCGATGTCCGTATCCCCGATGATACCGAGGTTGTGTGTATGAATGAGCAGGAAAAGAATGCTGTATCAAGCGAACCGTATTCAAATGCACTTGCACATCTACTTATTCTGTTCGGAGCAGGGTATATCCGTTTTGAACAGATGGCTTCTTTGGCGAGAGATGCAAAAAAATATGAGGACGAGATTTTATCGGCAGAGAGCTTTGTCGTGGATCAATCGGGAAAAGACGAAAAGGAACAGGTCAGCCGTGAGTATATCGAAAATATTTTGCTTTGCACCATTGAATCAAGAAAGCATACCGAAATTCAGACGGTGAATTTTGAAATGGCGAGAAGCCTTTGCGAAGGTCCCTATACAACCATACGGAATGGCTTTGTGTATGTGAAAGATGTTGCATTTTTAACCGTTCTTGCAAATGTTAAAGAACCTATGGGCGGTATTCGGGGCGGTGCGGTTGAGGTGTTCCCAAGCGAGCGTAATACGGGTGACATCAATCAGAAAAAGATTGATGAGGAGCTGAACAAGGGAAACACAAACGAGCTTCCCGATATTCTTTTCCTTGTAAATCTGAAAAACGCCTATTACATTCAGCAGATTTACAGTAAGCCGTATTCGGTGGAGTTCATAACATACGCAAAGGCGGAGAGCATACCCTTTGATGAAAATTTTTCAAGGAAATATGACGAGTATGTTCTGAATAACAAGCTGAAAATAACAGTTTCCGCAATTTCACGCAAGAGGAAAATCTGCGGTGACGATGTGAACTGGTTCGATTACGGAACTACGAAATACCTTGATAAGCAAATTATCATTGATGACAAGTACGATGTCACAAAGGAAATCAGCCTTGCCGATGTGGGAAAGGAAGAACAGCTTGATGATGAGGTTTTAATCAATACTGCAATGGACAGGTTTATTTCCGAAAACGAAACGGCGGATAAAACCGTTATCGAAGTGACCTTCTGCGGAAAGAAATATGTGTATCTCTATGATGAAAAGAACGGCAGGAAGATACTCCTTGATAATGATAAATTCCGCAGGATTCCTTTTGATTATAACAATGTCTGGACCACGGTTATGGAATGGTCAAGGTCTAAGATCATACAGAAAAAGGGTGACTGCATTATCGTCCCCGATTCGGAAATGGCGAAGATTGCAGAGAGTGACCGCAAGTATGCACAGCGTATGATTGAGGAGCAGTATTCGCTGAAAAAGAACGGAAACCGTATGCTCCAGAAGTTAAGCGAGCTGAAATCATACGCCAAGAGTGAAATGGATTTTAAGGAACAGCAGGCAAAATTCAAGGCAAGCAGAGAAACAGGTGTACAGGAGGACAAGAAAAATGAGAGTGTTAATTCGTGAAACCCTTGAAACAGCGGTTATAAACATATACGGCAGGGACGGTAAACAGCATACCAAGGACTTCTTTGAGAAGTATTTTGCCGATTCGGAGGGTGCATATCCCACCCTTGATGAAGAACGTGAGGAGTTCGGCACAGATGCACAGTGGACGATAATCACAAGGTGTGATTTTGACCTTTTCGCAGGAACGGTTGAAACGCTCCAAAAGGCTATTGACAGTGCGGACAGCTATGCACAGGATTCCGACAGCTACCTTATATAACGGAGGAGGCAAAGGGCTATGGCAGAAAAAAGAGAAATCGACCTTAACGAGATATTAAGCCGGCTTGAATTTCTTGAAAAAGAAAATGTATCTCTCCGTGAGGAAGTTACAGAGCTGAAAAACAATGACATTGAGTTCAGAAACGAAATCAATGTAATCAACCGTTTCATTGCTGCCCTCACGGAATGTCAGACCGTTGAGGAAGTGATGATGGAAACCGAAAGCGTTGCAAAGCATATTACGGGAAGCGAAAATGCGGTCTTCTATTGTATGGACAGTGCAAGCAAGAAGTTTTTCTCCGAGGACGAGGGACGAAGCTGGCAGACAAGCGAGGAAAACAAGGTTCTGAAAGATGTTTTCGACAGTCAGGAAATAAGCGAGAACGGAGATAAGACATATATCCCTCTTGTTGCGGAAAACGGCAGATCGCTGGGCGTTGTTGTAACGGAAAACAGGGATAATGAGTGCAAATTCGATATTGACCGAGTGTTTGCAAAGGGCGGTTCTCTTGTGGGCGGTATGCAGCTTGGACTTTTGAAGGAATACGAGCATCAAGGAAGAATTACCGACCGTCTGACACAGATGTATAATCGACAGGGACTTGACGAATACCTTGTGAATACTGTTGTCAAGGCAATGTCAGAGGGCAAGAGCGTTAATATCCTTATGAGTGATATTGACCACTTCAAATCGGTAAACGATACATACGGACACACGGCAGGAGATATTATTCTCCAAAGCACAGCCGATGCCATAAAGGATATTGCAAAGGAGGGTGCAAGCAGTTGTTTCCGAATAGGCGGTGAGGAAATGGTTACGGTCCTCATAACCGATACTCCCGAACAGGCTATTGATATGGCTGAAACTCTCCGCAGAAATGTTGAGGGAATCGTTAATACGGTTGAGGGCAAGGACAAGGGTGTTCACGATGTTTCGGTAAGCATTTCAATCGGCATACACGAAATGAAACCTGATGTTCCCTTTACAAAGGAAAATGCGGAAGCACTTTTCGATACTGCGTACAAGACGGCAGATGCGGCGGCATATACCGCAAAAGAAGCAGGCAGAAACAAGGTTGTATGTGCAGACGAGCAGAACTATGTTTCCTATCTTGCGATGAAAACGGCAGAGGTTTTTGTAAAGGCAGAGGGACTTGAAGCTCCCGATGCTATAAAGGGCATTGAAGAAATGATTTCCGACAGCTTTGCAAATCCCACGGAAGAACAGGGACTTTCGGATATTATTGATGCACTCCGCACTTATGCGGTGCAGACTTCCGAAAATATGCCCGATATATCGGCTCTTGCGGATTTTATTGCGGATAAGGCGGAGGAGTTTTCGGAAAAGAAAAATGCTGTGACTGTTGCCGAAACGAATTTGACCGACCTTGAGCAGGATAACCGCACACAGGGAGAAAATATTTTTGATGTTATGTCGGCTGCAACTCCCGAAACGCTCATTTCCGTTGAACAGAACGGCTGCGTTGAATATATGAAAACGGACAAGCCTATTGAGGATATTCTTCTTTGCTGTGCCGAGGATAAGCCGTTTAAGGCTATATCGGATATGGCAGGAGAGCATATTTCCGAAGCGGATTTTGCAAGTGAGAATCAGAGCAGGAACACGCTTGCCGTTGAGATAAATATTGATGAAAACACACTTACGGCATACAGCAATGATTTTACCGCAAATATTCCTCTTGATAAGGCGGTGGCGGATATAACAGCAGTTTTTCCGAAAGAATTGCCTTATTACACGACCGACAATCAGACAAAGGGAAACACCTTTGCGGAAAAGGTTGCCGCTATGAAAGAATGGGCGGAAAAGACAATCGAAAAGGTAAAGGAAGCAAGTCTGAAAAGGGACGAGGTGGCGAGATGATGTTTTACACGGAAGAACAGATAAAGCGTGCAAATGAGCGAAGTATTTCCGAGTATTTTCGTTCGGCAGGGTATAACTGCAAGCAGATTCGCTCCGAAACCCATATCGCAGGCTTTGGCGGCTTTTATGTTAAGGATACGGTTGTCCCCAATCAGTTTTACGTTCATTCACAGCAGACAGGCGGCATTGGACTTGTGAGCTGTCTGATGAAGGTACTGGATATGCCGTTTAAGGAAGCTGTGCAGACTGCACTTGACGGTGAACAGGGCAGAGGTGATGGAAAGACAGGACATACATCAACACCACGATATGTTCAAACGAAAAACGTGCCGAACCCCGAACCCAAACCCGAATTTGAAATGCCCGAAAAGGGTGCTGATAACAGGAAAGCGTACAGCTATCTTACGAAAACACGATACATAAATCCCGAAGTTGTAAATGCTTTTATCCGTGCAGGAGTTCTCTTTCAGGACACAAAGGGCAATGCCGTTTTTCTTCATAGGGAGAACGGCAAGCTCTGCGGTGCGGAGATACACGGGACAGGCGGAAAGAGCTATACAGTGGGAAATTCAAAATATTCGGATTTTTCCGACCGAAAGGTTATTCCCACAGAGCCGTACATAGCGGAGCTTCTTGACCGAAAGCTGAAAAATGCGGACGTGAAATTTGCAGGGTATGTTTATGAGAAAAACGCAAATATTGTTGCCGACTGCAAGGACTGCGGATTCATAAGCAATGCTATCTCCGAAATATCCGAGAGCAATATTGACCGTGAAGCGATTGAAAGTGAGGTTCACTCAAAGCTGAAAAACTACAAGGGCGTTGCTCCCGGAACAACGGAAAGCTATTTTTCTTATGACAAAGGCAATCCGCAGAAAGCATTTGTGTTTGAAAGTTCAATCGACCTTATGAGCTTTATGTCACTGCACCTCGATGTGACCGACTGCAAGTTTGTCGCAATGGCAGGACTGAAACCGAATGTGGTGGAAAAGCTCCTTGAAAAGAATATGCCCGTAACTCTTTGTGTGGATAATGACACGGCAGGAGAGAAGTTCGCAGGGCGGTTTGGCTCACAGGTAAAGGTATTTACCGAGTGCAGACACTACGGCGTAAAGGATTTTAACGAGCTGCTTACAGTGAGAAAAACCGTTCCTTTTAAGGATAAGGTAAACGCTGTGAAAAGCTGGGCGAATAATGCCATTCAGAAAATAAACGAAACAACTATGAAAACAGCGGAGGTTGCAAGATGAATGATTTAACAACAGGTTTTACCGAAAATATCGTACCCGAAACCGCAGATGTTCCACCGGAACATTTTGAAAAGACATCCGAAAAGAAATCTAAAACCGATAAGCGTTTGGAAAAGCTGAACGCATTGAAGGACAAGTACGGCAAGGCGATTCTGGCACAGGAAACTGCTACAAAGAAAACGCAGGATATATCCGCACAGATTGAGAAAATCGAAAACGAGCTTCACGCAGAAGAGGCGGCTGAGCTTGATAAGGTTTGTGCCGTGAAAAATCTGTCATATCGGGAGATAGCAAAATTCCTTATGAAAATCCCCGAAGATATGACCTTGACCGATATTCGTATACTAAACACCATTTAAAACACGGGGAAGAAATCGCCTCAAAAAATTTGCGTGTATGATTTTTTGAGGCGAGAGATTCCCGTGTTTAATGAGTGTTTAGTATTAATATGCTTTCGTGAGGAGGGTAACAAGATGACCGAATATGTAAACAAGGACTACTACAACAGCATAAAGGGCAACTGTTCATATATCGACCTTAACGGACAGAACATTCACAGTGTAATGGAAAGGCTGAAAGCGGAGGGTATTATGTTTTCCGCAGCATACGGCGGTTACAGAAATACCGTTACCGTCAGCAAGGCAGATTCTCAGAGAGCCTTTGCCATTGCCGCAGAATACAAGCAAGCTCCTGTACAGAATACACAGCGTAAGCAGCGTATTATCGGCAATATCGAGTATTCAAAAATAAAGGACAGAAATTTTATCAATACCGACCCCGATACCGCTTTGCAGGTGGCAAATCTGCTTTCGGGAGATGCAAGCATACGCTTTTCGGGAAGAATACTTGAAAACTCTGCCACCATTACCGTAAGCGGAAGAAAAAATGCGGAAATGGTCAATCGTATGATTGATAATATCCGCAACGCAGACATCATAAACGAGCTTTACAAGGCAGGCTATGAACGCCTTGCGGACACGAACGGTTTTGTAAATATCCGCAACAATGCAAGCGGTGAGATTGTAGGCTTCCGCAGTATGGATATGGTCCGTGAAATGTTCGGTGATGCGAGCAGCGAATTTTTTCACACCTCTGCATATCGTGTGGAAAGTATTCCCGAAGCTGCCGAGCCGTTCTACATTTCCGAGGTTGACAGCGTGACTGCCGATGAAAAGAATGTTTATGTTGATGAAAATGTGACCGTCCCCGTCTTTGACAGCAGGGAAAATGCGGAGCAGTATGCAGAAGAAAAAGGCATTGACCTTACGGATTTTGAGGAAGTAATCTCCGAACCTGTTGCAGATGTTCCGGTGGAACATTTCGATGATACGGCGGATTTATCCCTCTCTGAACAGCTTAAAAAGAGGGTAAATGCGGAGCTTGAAGCGTATATTTCCGAGATGAAATCCCGTCCGTTTGATGAGATTATCGAAGCCGCATACAGAGTAACCGTCTGCAAGCAGATAGGCGAATACATAACCAATGAAGAACCCGACCTTACAAAAGCACAGCTTTCCGCATTTTTTTCAATGGATAATATCCTTGATGAAATCTATCTTGAATGGGTGAAGAATGATTCCGCAGAAAGCTATGATGATGTGCTTATGGTTATGCAGGACAGGGCAGACCGAATTTTGCTTTCGCAGCAGAGGGAAAATGTTCCGGTGGAACATTTTGAGTCCGAAGTGCCAAAGGACGAGGTTGCCGAAGCTCTGAGTCTTGCGGAGAATAACCTGACATTTTCGGTTGTTACCATAAACAATGAGCTTGTATTTGCGGTAGGAGAATACATTGAAAAGGACGATATTCACGGCTTGGAGGAATATCAGGACTATATCGCAAAAAATCAGCCTGACGAGGTAAGAGCATACGTTGAATACTGTATGATAGGCAATTCGGAGCTTGAATCGGAAATGGCATATTCCAGTGATATTGCCTTTATCAATGCAAATCTCAAGGCGGTAATGAACCATCCGCAGACAACGAACCTTGAAATAAATAACTATGTTATTGCAACTCCCGATGAAATGCTTGAAAGCAAGCAGGCTGAAAAGCTGCTTGCCGAAGCAAAGGGGTATATAAATGATTTCCTTGAAAAAGAGTATGGCACTGAACCCTCGGAGGACACCTACAAGGACTTGGAAAATGTTCCGCTGGGATATACCTCTCTCGGAGATGATGCCGACCACGATTTCAGCGTTACCGCAAATCTCTTGGACTATTCAATCAGCTATACCCTTGACGGAGTTGAGGTTACAACAGAAAAATATGACAGCCTTGAAGAAATGACGGAAGTTGCTTTGACCTGCCTTGACTTTGATGATATGGTAACGGTGGGCAATGAAGCACTTGAGGAAATTGAGAACAAAAAATTCCGCCTTGTTATTCCCGAAATTGATGTTGATATTGATATGAGGGACATTGACAGCATTGCAGTTCAGACACCCGATGATGTGCTGATGTTCTATTACAGCAGCAATAACAAAACCATTGAACGAGCTTGGCAGAGTGACGATAACTCCGATACTGTCGTTGATATTGACGATGTTGCGATTGATATTCGGAGTGCCGTTTCAAACGGTTTTTCAGTGGAGGTTTACGAAACCGCAGAGGAAAGAAAAATGGCAGAAGATAATTCTGTTGAAATCCCCGAAAATCTTACCGCTATTGATGATGATACTGCTGTTATTATGTGGGAGCAGGGAATTACCGTTTACCACAGCGGCACACCAATTCCTCCTATGGAAGGAAACAGGGAGAATGAGCATAGCATTTTTGAAAATCTGTCCGATGATTTTTATGCGGACAAGGAAGATGTAAAGGCGTTCAGAATTGCCGATGACATTGCTTCGGAAATCTGGGATATGATCCGTGTTTTTTCCAACGTTCCCAATGAGGTGGGACAGCCATATTATCTGTCCCTTGAATCTGGCGGTTATGATGAGTGGGAGGACTACAATAAGGGCCTGAACGAGTATCAGAACACGCTGAAAGCACTTTACACGGGAAATTTCACAGCCGTTGAAGATTATCTGGAAAATGTTCGCAGTTCCGAAGATGTAAGCGAGGAAATGCAGGAGCAGGCGGCTTCTCTCCTTGATGCGGTCAAGTCATTCAGAAACCTGTCGGGAATTGAGGACAGAGCCGAAAAGGAAAACGAACCCACATATAAAATCTATCAGCTGAAAAAAGGCGAGGAATATCATAATCTTCGTTTTACACGCTGGGACGATATGCCGAGGTTTAATCTGTCCTTTGACAGGAAAAATTATGACGAGGTTTACGGCGGCAATATTGCCGATGTGACCAAATTCCCGTTTAAAGAGGGAATTCTTGAAGATATTTTCAAAAAGTTTAACAGCGACCGTCCCGAAGATTTCAAGGGACGCAGCTTGTCGGTCAGCGATGTTGTGGTTCTGGAGGATAAAGAGGGCAGTTCCGCACATTTCGTTGACACAGTTGGAATGGTAGATGTTACAGACATTTTCTTTGAATTGAAAAAGGAAACTATCGACCTTTCAAGGCTCACAGAGGTGAAGATTACCGAGGAATACGACCGCAGAGGTGATGAACCCGACAATTCCACGCACGTTAAGAATACCATACTTTTTACGGATTTGGATAAGTCCGAAATCAGCAGATACAAGGATTTTACATACGATAACGGTGTAATGCCCGATAGTGATGAGGGATATACAACCGTAACATCTCAGGATATGCTTGATGAAATCAACGAGTATCTGGACAAGTCAAGAAAGAAATCGGGCATTTCAATTTCTGTTACGGATAACGAGGGCAATACCAAAAGGCTTAATGGCTTGCTTTTTGAATTTACTCTTGGAGATAGAAATGTTCCGGTGGAACATCTTGAAGGAAACGAAAAAAAGCCACTTTACGGCAAGAGCATAGAAGAAGCAAGTGAGCTTGGCGAAAGAGATAAATATTTTGCCAATATGAAAGAAAACAAGAGATGTGAAGATGCTATTGTAACTGCCATTGCGGATAATTACAGAAACAGCAGGCTTGACACGGACGGAGTGCTTTCCGATGTGCTGAAAGAATTTGTCTTTGAAAGAGTTGAGCTTGTTGTTGCGGCAAGATTATCCAATCTTTCATTTGACGGACGAATTGATAAATCCAACGTTGAATGGGCAAACGGTGTGCTTGCAAATCTTTCCGAAAGCGAGAGAAAAAAGTTATGTGCAGATACGCACATTAACTCTCACCCCGGACTTATAAATCTTTTTGCTGATAGGGTAAGAAGCGAGGAACGCAGCCGTGTGCAGGAAGAACAGGTTACGGAGAAAGAAGCAGAACCCTATGAGCCGAAGCTGGGTGACAAGTTCCGTGACAATAGCGGCGAAGTCTGGGAGCTTACATCTCTTACGGGAGTGATGCCGTGGTACAATGACCAGTGTGCTATTACAAGCATAAGCGGAAATGTTTCCATTACAAAGAACGAGAATTATTCCAATCTGCTTGATACGGCAAAGTATCATCGTGTTGCAGATGCTCCCGAAGCTGTTAAGACAGCAGACTATTCCCCGAAAATCGGTGATTTGGTAGAGCTTGACGGACAGGTGTATTCTGTTGCCGATATTGACAGCGGAGTTATATCTCTTGCCGATACCGAAACTCTGCTCGGAGAAACAAGGCGAATGACCTTGAGCGAATTTCTTTCAAGCGGTTTTGAGGTTGTGGAAGCAAACGGAGAAGAAACAGTTTTCGCAGATGTTCCACTGGAACATCGAGGAGAAAAAACAAATGAAAATGTTCCGGTGGAACATCATAGCACCAATGCAAACAATTTCGTTATTACAGACGAAAATCTCGGCGTGAAAACACCAAAGGCGAGATTTGCCGCCAATGCTGCCGCTATCAGAACTCTTAATGCCATTGAAGCGGAACACAGAACTGCCACACCGGTCGAACAAGCTGTTTTGTCCGGTTACACAGGCTGGGGAGCAATTCCAAACGCATTTGACCCCGACAACAAGGACTGGAGCAACGAATATGCCGAGCTGAAAACTCTCCTTACAGATGAGGAATTTATTGATGCAAGGCGTTCAACGTTAAATGCACATTTTACATCTCCCGTTATTATCAATGCAATTTATGAGGGGCTTGCAAACCTCGGCTTTGAGCAGGGGAAAATCCTTGAACCTGCTATGGGTATCGGAAACTTTTTCGGTATGCTTCCCGAAGCAATGCGAGGAAGTGAGCTTCACGGCGTTGAGCTGGACGACATTACAGGCAGAATTGCAAGACAGCTTTATCCCGATGCGGATATTCAGATAAAGGGATTTGAAAAGACCAAGTTTGAAAATGACAGCTTTGATGCTGTTGTGGGCAATGTTCCGTTCGGTGATTACAAGCTATCCGACAAGGACTATGACAAGCACAAGTTCTATATCCACGATTATTTTGTCGCAAAATCCATTGACAAGGTTCGCCCCGGCGGTATTGTTGCAGTTGTTACCTCAAAGGGAACAATGGATAAGGAAAATCCCGAAATGAGAATGTACGTTGCACAGAGGGCAGAGCTTCTGGGTGCGATCCGTCTGCCTAACAATGCGTTTAAGGCTAATGCAGGAACAGAGGTAACATCGGATATTCTTTTTTTCCAAAAGCGTGAAAGAGCCATTGAAATAAATCCCGATGAAATCGAATGGATAGGAAAGGCTGAAACTGCCGAGGGATTCCGTGTAAACGGATATTTTGCAAATCACCCCGAAATGGTTCTGGGTACGATTACAGAAGCCAATCAGAAGTACGGTCCTACCGAAAATACACAGGTTATTCCCTTTGAGGGAGCAGATCTTAAACAGCAGCTTGCGGAAGCGGTGAAGAATATTCAAGGCACATATACACCGAGAGCTGAAAAAGACACAAAGAAAAAGGAAACGGAGGATATAATTCCTGCTCCTGCAAATTCAAGGGTATATAGCTATTATGCCGTGAATGGCAGTGTATATTTCCGTGAAGACGGTGATACAATGGCCAAGGCAAATCTTAAAGGGGAAGCCTTAAAAAGAGCATTGGCAATGGTTGAACTCCGAGATACCGTTCGTGAGCTTCTGGATATGCAGCTTGATAATGCTGACAGTGCTTATGATACGGACATTGCCGAGTGCCGTGCAAAGCTGAATGAAAAGTATGATGCCTTTGTGGAGAAATTCGGACACTTCGATGATAAGAAGAATATCCGTGCGTTCAAGGGCGATGATGGATACAACTTTCTAACCGCACTTGAAAGCAAAAACAAGGACACAGGTGAGTATGAAAAGGCGGATATTTTCTACCACGATACCGTAAAGCCGAATAACGTTGTCACCCACGTTGAAACCGCAGAAGAAGCGCTTATTTTGTCCGTTGCGGAAAAAGCGAGAGTGGATTTTGAGTATATGACCGAGCTTTGCGGAATGAGCAAGGAAACCCTTATATCCGAGTTGGAGGGGCAGATTTTCAGACTTCCGCAGGAAGAAGAAAAGTATGTGACCGCCGATGAGTATCTGACGGGAAATATCCGCACAAAGCTCCGTCAGCTTGAATTTGCTCCCGAAGGTATGGACGTCAGCAAGCACAGAGAAGCACTTGAAGCGGCTATGCCGAAGCGTGTTGAAGCAAAGGATATTTCCGTTAAGCTGGGCGCACACTGGGTAGCTCCCGAATATGTAACGCAGTTTGTCAATCAGAAATTCTATCCGAGCTGGCGAAGCAGGGTAGAAGCACAGTACAGCCGAGCATCGGGCAAGTGGAAAATCGAGGGTGCAAGCCAGTCGGACAAGGGCAGCTATACCGCAATCCACGATTACGGAACAAAAAGGAAAAATGCCTATGCGATACTTGAGGGCATACTCAATCACGAGGATATGACCATAAAAGACCCGAAACTTGACGAACACGGCGAGCCGATTCGTGATTCAAGGGACAATATTATCAAGGTGACAAATCACGAAGAAACAAAGGCGGTTCAGCTAATGGTGAAGAAAATCGAAAGCGAATGGGAAGATTGGATTTTCAAAGATCCCGACCGCCGTGAAAAGTTGGTTGAGAAATACAACGAGGTATTCAATTCCATTAGGCACAGAGAATATGACGGATCGCATCTTAATTTCGTGGGAATGAACTCGGATATTACCTTGAAAGAGCATCAAAAAAATGCCGTTGCAAGAGCATTATACGGTGGTAATACACTGCTTGCTCACTGCGTTGGCGCGGGCAAGACCTTTGAAATGATAACAATAGCTATGGAGGGAAAGCGTTTGGGACTTCATAACAAATCCTTGTTTGCTGTTCCGAATTCTCTCACCGAGCAGATGGGCAGAGATTTCAAGAAACTTTATCCTGCTGCCAATGTCCTTGTAGCCACAAAAAAGGATTTTGAGCCTAAAAACCGCAAGATGTTATTTGCAAAGATAGCAACAGGCGAGTGGGATGCGGTAATTGTCGGACACAGCCAATTTGACCGAATGGGACTTTCCGCAGAGCGTATGAACAGGTATCTGAAAGCGGAGATAGAGAGCCTGCGTTCGGAACTTGAAGAAGCCAAGAGTACGGATGGCGCAAAAAGTTTTTCGGTAAAGGAAATTGAAAGGACTATTACCCGATACGAAAAGCGTTTGACCGATGAGCAGAACAAGGTAGCAAAGGACGATTACATAGATTTCGAGCAGATGGGCTTTGACAAGATTTTCGTTGATGAGTGCCATATGTACAAGAATCTGGGTACTGCAACTAAAATGTCCAACGTTGCCGGAATTGGCACAACGGGAAGCGGCAAGGCTGCGGAGCTTCTGATGAAAACAAAGTACCTTGACGAGCTTACGGGCGGCAGAGGTTTGGTTTTTGCAAGCGGTACGCCTGTTGAAACAGGGTATCTATGGTCAGAAATGCCGATTTTACGTTGTTGTATAGCAAAAAACGATTATCACAATTTAGCTGTGTGATAATCGTTTTTTGTCACAGTGTATATTATTGCAGAAAAATTTGACATTTCAATAATACTGAGATATAATGTTATTAAATAATGTTCAATTTGCGATTTGTTTACTTTGTAATAAAAAGGGGAATATATATGAAAATTGCAGTGTGTGATGATGAACAGATTTACTTGAATAAAATACATAAAGAATTACTGGAGCTTGAAGGATATGCAGGTGAGTTTAAAATAACTGAATACCTCTCTGGTGAAGACTTGATTGCTGATTTTTCTGCAAATGTATATGATATAATTGTCCTGGATATTGAAATGAAGCAGATGAGCGGAATGGAGACGGCGGAGTATATTCGGAAGCTGGACACCAAGACAACAATTATATTCCTTACAAATTATGACAGCTTTGCTCCAAAAGGATATCTTGTCGGAGCATTCAGATACGTATTGAAAGATCAGCCGTATGAATTATATATTCAACAATTAAAAGATACCATACAGTCTGTATATAATAAACGGCAGTATATGCTTGTAAATATAAATGGTGAAATACGAAAAATACCGATAGATGAAATAATATATGTTGAGGTATTTGGACATAATTTGCATTTATATATGACCGATACGAATAATATTTCATATAAAGGAAAATTAAAAGATGCAGAAGAATATCTTACAGGTTTTGATTTCGTCAGAACCGATAAAAGTCATTTGGTCAATGCGGACAAAATCAAATCAAAGACCGGCGATGTTTTGCTTATGGAAAATGACATAAGAATTTATGTCAGCAGAAAATACGACAAATCAGTTTCAAATGCATTTATGCTGTGTGTCAGAAGAAGGTGCGGCTGATGTATGACATAATAGAAATCATCAATTCCTGCTTTGAGGCTTGTATTATTATGTTTTATCTGGACAGAAGTTTAGGTGGAAAACGCAGATACGGAAAAATATCAATAGTAATTGCGTCAATATTTATAGCTGTTCTTTTGTCATTGGCTGCACTGACAGGCGGAAATCCGACCATTCAAATTATAACAACTTTTTTTCTGATGCTGGGAGCAAGTTCTGCAATTTATGATGAAAGATGGATAAAAAAACTGTTTACAGCAGGAATATTTATAGTTATAATTTTTGTCTCGGAATCAATATTTATGTGTCTGCTCTATCTGCTGAATTTGGGAACACCCGAAGATCTCAGCTCAGATAATATAGGAAGAATAATCGGAATGCTTGGTTCAAAAATATTGTACTTCTGGTTTTCAGTGTATGTATGTCATTTCTTAAATAAAAAGATAAAAGAAATATCACTTAAAAACTGGGCGGCTATGATCTGTATTCCTTTATTAAGTGTTATAATACTCAATAGTATATTTATTGCTTCTGAGGTGAGTGATAAAAGTATGTTGTCCTATGCGGCTTCGGTTACAGGAATACTTCTGCTGAATTTTTTTGCATTTGACTATTTCGACTCTTACAACAGACAGTTAAAACTTGCAGTTATGGAAAAAGTGCTGGAGGCAGATAAGGAGAATTACAGACTGATTGAAAATAAATATAATGAGATACGCTGTTTGAAACACGATATCAGGAATCAGATAGCAGCAGCGGAAAAGGCGTTTAAGTACAATAAGGATGAAGGAATGAAATATCTTGATCGAATATCAGATGAATTATCCAAAGCAGACGGAATATGCTGTATTGGTCTGCCTGCACTTGATGCAATAATAAATGTAAAGCTTAATTATGCTGCTGAAAAAGGCATAAAATGTTATACAAAGATCAATTCAGATAATGAGATAAATACAGATATATTTGTTTTGTGCAGAATACTTGCAAATACCCTTGACAATGCAATAGAAGCATGTGAACGCTATGAGGGGGATAATAAATTTATATATTTTGCATTATCAAAACAGAATACAAACCTATTTATTCGGATCTCAAATTCATCTCATTATGTTAATATTAAGTCATTGGAAACTGAAAAAATGGATAGAATACAGCATGGATTAGGACTTGAAAGTATATCTGAATCGGTAAAACAAATTAATGGAATAATCAATATAATGTATGAAAATAACATTTTTACGACTGAATTGTTGATAAATTGTTGATGATATGGCGGTTTACGCTCAAAAATCGACACTTTATGACAGCAGTATTGAATTAAATAATTTTACACGCTATACTTGATGCAAGGCGGTGATTTACGGTGATTTCCAAACTTGCAAAGAGTATGGCGCTTTTTTTTGCAGATAAAAATCTGATTGCTGCGGAAGATAAAGAAGTTTATGCATATGGAGCAGAACTTCTTTTATCAACAGTTTTTAATCTGATAATTGCTTTAGTGATTGCTCTGATTACAAATACATTCTGGCAGTGTCTGGTATTTCTTACATCATTTGTCACAATAAGGATCTATGCAGGGGGATATCATGCAGACACACATCGAAACTGTATGCTGACATTAGTTTGTGTACAGGGATTATTTGTGCTGATAATTAAGAATTTCAGTGCTGAAAAAGTCAAGGTTGCCATACCTATAATGCTTATGTTATCAATTGCTGTGATCATATTGCTTGCGCCTGTAGCTCATCCTAACAAACCGTTGACGGAAAGACTTAAAAAGGTGCTGAGAAAAAAAGCATATGTATCGGTTGCTGTTTGGACACTTATTACGCTCTTGTGTACATATGCTTTGAAAAATCTATTTGGATTTTATTCTGCCTTGGGAATGATAACGATTTCGGCTGCCCTTGCAGCTGAGAAAATAAAACTATGGAGAAGCGTGAATAATGAAAAATCGTAAGAACCCATATGTCCGTGAAATGGCAGCGTTATTGCTGTTGACAGTTATTTACGGTCTTTCAATTATGATAACAGGACAGGCTTGTGCGATAACTTTTTGTCAGCCGCCAATGCCTGTAAGGTTATATAAAAATTTTAAAAAGGGGGAAGTTTTGTGAAACTCAGAAGTATATTTATGAAGTATGCCTCCTGTCTCGCTGCTTTGACACTTTTTATTGGTGTTAATTCAAGCACACAGGCGTGCTGCTGGTGGTTTGCACAGCCTAAGGTTCCAAAGGAACTTGAAAAGTTTCAGTAATCACCGATAATATTACCAGCTTTTCGGACGCTGCTCTTAACAGCGTCCGAAAGTTATACTGAGAGGAATGAAATAATGGAAAGTAAAAAAATAATAGCAGCGGCATTGGCAGCAACAATAGCAGCGTCTGTATCACCAATAAATGTTATGGGTGATAATGAAATTGAAAATTTTGGTTTGGGATACTCAGAAGATGATAATAATGACGATTTGATGCTGATGTCAGCAGAAAATATAGATGTAAGAAAAATTTCAGAAACGGATACGAGTATAACGGTATCATGGAGTGGCTTTAATACTGAAAAAGCAGCTGCATATACTGTAGTATGTGATGGCTTGGAATCAGAAAAAATAACTGACACTACATATACTGTTGTCGGACTTACAGGCGGATGTGAGTATAGCATTGCTGTAAGGGCATATGATGAAGCCGGGGAGATTGTAGGAGTCAGCGACGCAATTTATGCATACACAGACTGGAATATTATATCAGATGTAACATTAACATCGAATAAAACAGTTGCTGACTTGAATGTCAGCGGTAATCTGAATTTAAACGGTTACACACTTACAGTAACAGGTGATGCTTATTTGACATCATCAACCTTGTTTGTTAATCGTGGAAAAATGTATGTAAACGGCAATTTCAACATGAGCAGCACAAACGGAAACTATGGGTACGGCTGCCTTAATATGAGCAATGCAGAGGACTATATCTGTGTAAACGGAGATTTCCTTGCGTACTCATATTATGCAAGCAGTACACTCACCGACGGAACACTTGAAGTAAAGGGAGATTTTACACAGAAGTATTATGGTTATACCAACAATTTTGCACCAAGCGGAAATCATAAGGTCATTCTGAGCGGAGAAGGTTTGCAGACGGTAAGCTTTGAAAGGACAGAATCAGGCTTTAATGTACTTGAACTTCAGAATTACTCTGATGAAGGCGTAGTATTCACCACACCCGTGACCATAAACAGCCTCATTGACAACGGCTGCAATACAAGCTTTGCAAACGGAGAGCGTTCGGGCTGGACATTGGAAGCAGATGAGACTATAGAGGGAGATCTGTTTCTTTCAAGAGGAACCCTTGATCTTAACGGACACAAGCTGACTGTAACGGGAAATCTTATACAGTCCGGAGGAACAGTGCTCGCAAACGGCGGAGAGCTTGAAGTGCAGGGAGATTACCGTGTGCAGTCACTCAGCGGAAGTACATACGGCAACAGCACAGGAGTGCTTAATATGACAAATGAAGCTGATACCGTAAGGGTACTCGGCAGCTTTGTTATGCAGTCAACAGTAAATCACAGTGATAAGCTTACAGCAGGCATTCTGGAAATAGGAGGAGATCTGACACAGCTTGACGGAGGTTCAGATTACAATTTCTATACATCGGGAACACATACAGTTGTACTTAACGGAACCGGTAAGCAGACCGTAAGTATTTATGATAATTACAGTACCGGATATTCACGTATCAACAATCTTAAAATTACAAACACATCGACCGAAGGCGTAGAATTTGAAAGAAGAACAAATATTGTAGGCAAGCTGTACAATACGGATTCGACACTTTTGAATGTGACCAATCTGTATATATGCTCAACAACAGTATTTGCTGATAATGCATGGAACAGTGATGCGAATTTTGCTGAAAACTATACGATAAGCGATGATCTGTCAATAGGTGGAACAGTATATCTTACAGGGGGTACACTGAAGCTTAATGGACACAGGCTGAATGTAAACGGCAATTTCAACATGAGCAGCACAAACGGAAACTATGGGTACGGCTGCCTTAATATGAGCAATGCAGAGGACTATATCTGTGTAAACGGAGATTTCCTTGCGTACTCATATTATGCAAGCAGTACACTCACCGACGGAACACTTGAAGTAAAGGGAGATTTTACACAGAAGTATTATGGTTATACCAACAATTTTGCACCAAGCGGAAATCATAAGGTCATTCTGAGCGGCAGAGGTATTCAAAAAATAAATTTTGAATCGGAACAGTCAATGTTTAATATACTGGAAATAACAAAACCGCTTGAAACAGGTTATGTTTTCAGCAGAACACCTCTTTGGAATGAGTTATCAGAAAAAAATTCTGACAATGAGCCTCCAACTGCTCCTGCAAATCTTCACGCTGAACGTTCCACTTCTACATCTATAAAAATCACCTGGAATGAATCCGAAGATGAATCGGGAATTTACTGTTATTATGTTTATCGTGATGGAGAGAAGATAGGCTCCACTAAGAATCTATATTATGTGGATACAGGATTGAAATCACATTCACAGCATATGTACTATGTTATTGCTTGTGATGTTGACGGAAATATGTCTGAAAAAAGCGATATTATAGAGGCAGCGACAGATGCTGACGAATATGCTCCTACGCAGCCTGCAAATTTTACAGCTGTAGTTAAGGGTAATAGTACTATATATCTATCATGGATCGCATCAAGTGACAATGTTAAGGTAGTTGAGTACAATATTTACCGCAACGGGGTTCTTATTGCCAAGACCGAGGGTACAGCTTATACCGATAAAAATGCTTTTGCAGGGCTTTATACATACTATGTTGAAGCTGTTGATAACGAGGGTAATGTATCAACGGCAAGCAGAAAGGTAACTGTTGATAATGAAGCTCCCACAAAGCCTATCCTAACTCTCAGTAAAGTTGGAGACAGCTATATTTCTCTCGAATGGACATGTTCGGATAATGTTGGTGTGACTTTTTATAATATTTATAGAAATAATGTGCTTGTAAAAACAGTTTCTGCCAACAGCTATGTTGACACGAATATATCAATAGATTCACATTATACATATTATGTAGTCGCATATGATGCTTCTGAGAATAAGTCAGAAGCCAGCAATGAGGTATCGGTATATACCGGTGAGGACAGTACGGCACCTGAAATAAATTCGATTCATACTGCAAAGAATAAATACGCAAAATCTGTTCCAATCTCTGTTTCTGCTACAGATAATCGAGCAGTTGCGGCAATTTATGTTCAAAGCTCTGTTGATAATATTACATGGGAGGATGTTTTGTCAATAAAGGCTGATGGAAAAACATCTTCAAATGTAATAGGAAATCTTGATCTTACTGAATATTCAGACGGTGAATTGTATCTTCGGGCATATGCTGAGGATTTGTCTGGAAACAGGAGCAGTGCAGACGATTCACCTGTATTCTGCATAACGGTTGATAATACGGCTCCTAAAACCCCATATGACCTTTCAGCAAGTACAGAAAATGGTTCTCTTGAACTAAAATGGGATACTGCCGAAAATGATAATGATATTGAGTATTTCAAGATTTATCGCAGGGAAAATGATGAATCGGATTATACTCTTGCTGAAGATAATTACAGATACTGGAATTATATCGACAGCAATATTGAGCTTGGCACAAGGTATTATTATGCCGTTTCTGCCGTTGATGATGTCGGAAATGAAAGTCTGCTGTCTCAGGAAGTAATGAATTGTATTTCTGATGATAAAATAAGTCCTGTTATTCATAGCATAAATCCTGTAACAAACAGTAAAATAGGGGAGAATCCGATTATAAGTGTGTCTTGCTCAGATAATTTTAAGCTTGGAACATTTATAGCTGAAATAAAGAATTGTGACAGTGAAGAATGGATTCAGGTATATACAGAAACTTTATCATCATATGCATCTGTTGTGGAATTTGAGCTTGATACAACAAATTATAAAGATGGAGATTATGATATACGGGTCAAAGTATCTGATTCTGTTGGAAATATCAGTGAATACACCAATGTAAAATATAATTACAGGATGTGTACATTGTCATCACCATCAATATCAGTCAATCCTATTGGCTGGGGAGCAGAACTGTCATGGAGTATGACAGATACAACAGAGCTTGCAGGATATACCGTTTATAGAAAAGCAGTTGGAGAAAGCACTTTTAAAGTTATCGGACAAACTGATGATACAAACTTTACCGATACTGATGCTGATGCAGGAAAAACATTTTATTACAGGATTGATGCAAATGATATTCGTGGAAATATAATCGAAGGCAGTATTGCATCTGTTATCCCGACATATGAGGACAGCTATGACCCCATTGCAGTTGCAGGCGAAGGCATTTTTGGTATTGCAGGAAAAGCCGTGTCTTTTGACGGCACTGCTTCATATGATAATCATTACATTGAGTCATATTATTGGGATTTTGGCGATGGTACTACTTCTGATCAGGCAAAGACCAGACATACATTTAATTCCGAGGGTGAACATTCTGTGACTCTTACTGTATATGACAGTGCCGGAAATTCAAATACCGCACAAATGAATGTAACAGTATATCCGGAGAATTATAATTGTACCAAACTTAAAATCATTGATACAAGCGGCTCAGTTATACCTAATGCCCGTATATATTGTGAAACGCTTCCCGGAAAATTGGATGCTATGTCTGATTCATCAGGCTGTTATGATTTTGTTTATCCGGATGGAAATTATGATGTTTATGTTTATCAAAATGGATATCTTCCTCAGGTGATTACAATTTCATCTGCCGAAAATAAGACAGACGCATATGTATGTCTGGATAAACAGAATGTTGTAACAGGCAATATTACCGTTAAGGAGTTGGATTTTAATGAGATCAATTCGCTTGGCATAGATATAAATGCGCCTGAAAATCAGAATGTATATGAATATGATGTTAATCTGAAATATGATATAAAATATAACATATACCAAAGAGAAAAAATATATGTTAATAGAAATGGGCAAATAATGAGAACTTGGTCTTGGGGAAATGGAGGAAGCAGTGGCATTGGAAGCAGAAAAACATATGTAAGAATCTTTTCAGGGTCCTCATCGTCGTATTACCGATGGAAAAAGATACCGGCAGTCTATGTTGCGGTTATGTCCGTGGAATCCAATGCGACATGGCTTAAGGAGTTCTATGATGTACAGCTTTCGATAATAAATAATGCTGATGAAGAATTTTGCATTGAGAATGCATCGGCTATACTTAACATTCCGAAAGGATTATCTTTTGCAGGAACTGACAGAGGTGAAAAAGCAGTTAATAATATGGGGGATATTTTAGGCGGAAGCGAAAAAAGTGCAAGTTGGATTCTTAGGGGTGATAAAGCAGGAAGCTATGATCTGACGGCTAAATTCACTGGAAAGCTTATGCCATTTAATGAGGAAGTAGCTGTAGATTTTAAAACGGATTCACCATTAGTTGTAAATGGGACAGATGCGCTTAGTATCACTTTTAAAAAGATATCCGGTTCCAAAAATAATTGGAATGTTGAATTTACAGTTACCAATACATCTGATAAGACATTAAATAATGTCAAACTTGATTTTAATAAGCTTAGTGATAAGTTTTTGTATGCTTCAGATATTCTCATTGAATATCCAAGCGGAATGATCGAGTGTATCTCATGGAATGGCGGAAATTCTGATGAAAATGATACCGAGGAATTTTTGCCTGCTTTATTTGGTGCAAATGAATTTATTGACAGTCGTGAACTTAAGCCCGGTCAGTCGATAAAAGGAAAGTTTACAGTGACTGGGCATAAGGATGATGAATATATTTTTGATTAAAACAGGAGGACATTATGAAAAAAATTAATACATATGGATTCAATTTCAATGAAGAAATTAAGGACTACAAGGATCTCTGTAAAAACAAAGAAAAAAGGAAATACAGAACTTATCTGGATTGGAAGAAACATATAGTGGAAAATCTTGAAGGTATGAATATACAGTCACTTGAAAATTTTCGCCATTTATGCCTGTATCAGGAAAAAACAGAAAACAGAGGGAAAGAGGTCTTTCTTCCCTTGTCAATAGCATTGTTTTCACTGTATTTAACTCAGTTTGCAATTCGGGATCAGGATTTTTTTGCAGCGGTAATTGGATACACTTTAGCAGCAATAGTAGTTACAGTATCAGTAATTTTCAGCTATTTCTCATATGCTTTTCCAAAGGATTTTTATCATGATGTTGCTGAAATCACACAGGAATATATTAACGCTTTCCCCGAAGATGAAAAAAAGCTGCTGATCGCAGTAAAGGAAATTGAGGTGCGGAAATGAACAAACGACTAATATCAGGTCTGCTCTCTGCAGTAATGGCGATAAATGTTATCACAATACTTCCTGCTGATGCATTTGCATTAGGAACAGAGAGTAAAGTATACGAAAAAGGCGGTTATACCGTTACATATCAGATAGGCAGCGAATGGAATGGAAATCGCAGTGTTGAAGTTTCAATCAAGAATACAGGTGAGGAATCTATCCTTAACTGGGCGCTTAAATATGATGTTGGCGGAGAGGTGTACAATCTTTGGAACTCCAAAGTATATGACAGCTCGGAAGAATATACGATTATTAAAAATAACGGCTATAACTATGAGATCGAACCGGGACAGTCTGCAAATTATGGCTATATCGTAAAAGGCGAAGAAACTGTTATTCCTGAGGATATTGAACTTTGCAGCCGAAGAATAGATGTAAAATCAGGCTATGAAATTGATTTCAATGTTACAAGCGACTGGTATACAGGATTTAATGGTGAGATAAGTATTACCAACGTTTCGGACGAGCCTATTGAAGCATGGACTTTAAGCTTTGACAGCAATTTTGATATAAACAATATATGGAATGCAAAGCTGCTCACAAGTGAAAACAGAAGCTATGAAGCAGCAAATCAGCTTTGGACAACCCCAATCAAGGCAGGGGAAAGTGCGTCATTTGGTTTTTCTGCCGAAAAATCTGCAACTGAGAATGCAAACGCTGAAAACTTTGTACTTACAGCTGTTGTTGTAGGAAGAAGTGCTCTTGAATATCCCGATTTTGATGATATTGATTACGAGCTTGACAGCGATTCCGATGGACTTCCCGACTATTATGAAGATATCCTCGGAACGGACAAGAATAATCCCGATACAGACGGCGATGGTCTGACCGACGGTTATGAGGTGTTTTATCTTGGTACAGACCCCCTCAAAGCTGACAGTGATGATAATGGCGTTAATGACGGTGATGAGGATCCTGATAATGACGGGCTATCCAATTTGAAGGAATGCGAGCTTGGAACAGATCCCAACAATTCCGATACTGACGGCGATGGACTGACTGACGGTGCGGAGGTAAATATTCACAAGACCGATCCTTTGAAATATGACACAGATGAAGATGGGATATCTGACGGTGATGAAATTGTTCTTGGTCTTGATCCGAACAGTGGCTCTACCAATGGAACACCTGACAGTGAGCGAACCTTTACACAGACGGTTTCTGCAGATTCCGAGGCTCTTTCGGCTATAAATGAGGACGAGGACACTCCTTATAAGGTCTCTCTTGAAATGAAAGCAGCCGGTGTAGCGGAAAAGAATTTGTCCGCATATGAAAGCGGTTATTCGGCAGTAATGCAGAATGACGCTGTTATTGGTATCATTCCGCAGTTTAACTATGGCAGTGGTCTGTCTGTAGAAGAAGTGACCGTAAAATTTGAGCTTAACGAATCTATCGTAAACAATACACTCGGCACATATGCTGAGAATGGAAACGAATTTGAGGGTATAAAGCGTCTTAATATTTTTAAATATTTTGAAGATATAAATATGCTTCTGCCTGTTGAAACTTTCCACGATACTGACAAAAACGTTGTGTATACAACTACGGATTGTCTTGGTACATACTGTCTTATGGATATGGAAGTTTGGCTTGATTCCCTTGGAATATCTTCAACTTTCGGCAAGACAGAAGTTGAGGAAAGCGGAGCTATGTCCGAAAATTCGGTTGACAACGACAATTATATGTGCTATACTGTAAATGAGCTTGAAGCAAAGTCAAATGACTCAAAATACAAAGATAATCTGAATGTTGTGTTTGTAATAGACACACGAATAGCTTCCGACAAGTTGGAAGAAACAAAGGAAAAAATCCTTGACATAAGCAGGACTGTGCTCAAACACTCGCCCGATTCAAGAATATATATATTTGAACAGAATACGGATATGTCAACCGATAAAGGCTACAAGGTATATTCCGCAAAGGGCAACAGATTTTTTACCGATTACAATACACTGGCAGAGACATTGAAAGAGGTCGCTTCAAGCGGAACGACCGAA
>ERZ825137.273-NODE-273-length-75821-cov-17.732901_pt1 | contig 75821 bp, 73 predicted proteins | sample MGYA00519873_ERZ825137 | MGnify/ENA primary metagenome ERZ825137 (study PRJEB31778, sample SAMEA3449190) | human gut metagenome | biome: human gut; feature: human-associated habitat; material: faeces | place: United Kingdom | collected 2010/2012 ...
CTGCGTTGCCTGAACAGGCGTGATGGTGATTTCTGCCGGCTCAAAATTTTGCCAAAGGCAAATTTTGAGGGCAATATAATTATGATTAGTGTAATTTTCACACTAATCACCATAGCCTTTCGGGCAACATACAGTTTATTAAAAATCACTTGATAATTTGAATAGCATAACTTTTCACACTATTCTCCCGAATTGAGCGTACTGTGCGACGCTTCGACAATCCCGTCAATGTCAAAGCTCATAAACCGAGGCTCGTTTTCCTTTTTAAGATACATAAGGTATTCGATATTTCCTTCGGGACCCTTGACGGGAGAAAAATCAAGTCCGAGCACGGAAAAGCCCGTCTCATAAGCAAAGTTCAATATATCTTTTACAACTTCCCTGTGCGTTGAAAGGTCTCTCACAACACCTTTTTTTCCGACCTTTTCCCGTCCCGCTTCAAACTGCGGCTTGATAAGACATACGCTGCACGCCTCGTCGTTGAGAAGCGGCAAAAGCACGGGCAATATTTTTTTCAGCGAGATAAACGAAACATCACAGCTTGCAAAATCAAGCTTTTCGCCTATGTCGTCAGGCGTAAGATAGCGGAAATTCGTGCGTTCCATATTTACAACACGCTCGTCAGTGCGAAGCTTCCACGCAAGCTGACCGTAGCCGACATCGACCGAATACACCTTTTTTGCGCCTTTTTGAAGCATACAGTCGGTAAAGCCGCCCGTAGAAGCGCCTATATCCATACATATAAGTCCGTCAAGCGAAATGCCGAAGGATTTCATAGCCTTGTCGAGCTTCAAGCCTCCCCTGCTTACAAACGGAAGCTTTTCGCCCCTGACTTCGATTTTGTCCGTGTCCTTGAGCGCATAGCCGGCTTTTGTGATTTTCTGACCGTTGACATATACCTGTCCCGCCATAATAAGCGCACCGGCCTTTGCCCGTGAATCGGTAAAATTCTGTTCAAAAAGAGCTACATCAAGTCTTTTGTTCTGTGCCATAATTACTCCGTACAAATATTGTAAATTCCGTCGGTATCAAGCCCGTATTTTTTATAAAGCTCCGTTACGGACGCGTGTTCGACAAAGCGGTTCTCGACGGCAACCATCCTGTATCTGCCGTTAAAGCCTCTCTCTTCGAGCATACAGCCGAAGGTTTCGGCAATGCCGCCGTTCTTTATGCCTTCCTCAAAGAAGAAAACCTTTTCACAGCCGAGAGCCGCTTTGACAGCCTCTTCGTCAACAGGCTTTATCCTGTTGAGCTTTAAGACAAAAAAGTCCTTTTCCTCCTCGTTGAGCCTGTCGCAGGCGGAGCAGGCATGGGAGCTTATTCTGCCGTATGTAACAATGCAGTTTTTGGCTTTTTCGTTTGAATAGATACTGTAATCCTTACCGACAAATGTATAATTATCGGGGTTTATTACCTTTTCCTGACCTCTCGGATAGCGGATGGCAACAACGCCCTCGGTATGATAGACTGCGTTTATAAAGCAGTTTTTCAGCTCATCGTAATTGCTCGGCGAAAATACCGTAATATTCGGAATTGTGTTGAGGAGCGAGGCGTCCAAAATGCCCTGATGCGATATGCCGTCCTCGCCGACAAAACCCGCCCTGTCAACGGCGATTATCATATGTAAATTCTGCATTGTGCCGTCATGAACAAGTTGGTCAAAGCAACGCTGTAAGAACGAAGAATACACCGCAAACACGGGAACCATACCGCCCTTTGCAAGACCTGCACAGAATGTTACGGCGTGTTCCTCTGCTATACCGACATCAAAGAACCTTTCGGGATATTCCTTTTTGAAATTTTCAAGTCCCGTACCGAGGCTCATAGCGGCTGTTACGGCGCAAATGCGTTTATCCTTTGCCGCAAGAGCGCACATAAGCCCGCCGAACTCCGAGGAAAAGTTCTTACCCGAATAAATCGGCTCGCCCGTATTTATGTTAAACTTTGAAATGCCGTGGAATTCACTCGGATTTTCCTCGGCAAAGTCATACCCCTTACCCTTTGTGGTGCAGATATGCAAAAGCACGGGTGCGTCCTTTACCATTTTTGCGGTTTCGAGAGCCTCGCAAAGCTGGTCGATATTGTGTCCGTCGATGGGGCCCATATATCGGAAGCCGAAATCCTCAAAGAATGTGCTTTTATAGATATAGTTCTTTATTCTCGTTTTAAGAGCGTAGATTTTTGCCGAAAGCTTCTTACCGATCAGAGGTATTTTGTTGATGGCTGTTTCGGTGTGCGCCTTTAATTTATAATATCTCGGAGTGGAGCGGATAACCGCAAGATAGCGTGCAACCGAACCGACATTCTTTGATATTGACATCTCGTTGTCGTTCAATATAACAATGAGGTTTTTGCCGTTTCTTCCCGCATTGTTGAGCGCTTCATAGGCAAGACCGCCCGTGAGAGCACCGTCGCCGATAACCGCTATTGTGGAATGTTTGTCGTTGTTTATACTGTTTGCGGTCGCAACACCGAGCGCCTGTGAAATTGAAACGCTCGAATGGCCGCTGAAAAATATATCGTGCTCGCTCTCATTCGGGTTTGAAAAGCCCGACAGTCCGTCCTCCGTGCGAAGTGTGGAAAATTCGGGGTATCTTCCCGTGAGCAGCTTATGGGTGTAGCACTGATGACCGACATCCCATATAATCTTATCCTTTGGCGAATTGAACACCCTGTGAAGCGCTATCGTAAGCTCCACGACGCCGAGGTTTGACGCAAGATGTCCGCCGTTCTTTGAAACGGTATCGACAAGCACATCACGGCACTCGCGCGCTAAGAGCGGCAAATCGCTTTTATCAAGTTTTTTAACATCGGCAGGCGATGTAATGTTTTCCAAATACATATATAAACCTCCGACAGAATTATTTTTTTCTGTCAGCAAGACTGATTGCAAAATTTTTCAAGAACTCGGATTTTTCGCCGTCAAACGCCTTGAGAGCCTCCAAAGCCTCGTTCGTAAGCTGTTCGACCGTCTGTTTTGACGCTTCTATACCGAGCAAAGAAACATAAGTAACCTTTTCGTTTTTAATATCGCTTCCGACAGGCTTGCCGAGCGTTTCCGTGTCGCTTGTGACATCGAGAATATCGTCGACTATCTGGAAAGCAAAGCCGATACACTCCGCATACTTTTGCGCCGCAGAGAGCTTTGCTTCATCAGTAACATTTGCGGCAAAACAGCCGAGGAGCACCGCCGCTTTGATAAGCGCACCTGTTTTGAGCGAATCTATGGTTTTGATTTTGTCGTAATCGGGAGCGGTCTTTTCAGCCTGCAAATCAAGCACCTGACCGCCGACCATTCCGCCGATACCCGCAAGAGAAGCGAGTGTGCGGACGGCACGAATTTTATTTTCGGGCAAAACGCCGTTGCCGTCAAGCAATGCCGTTTCAAAAGCAAGCGTCAAAAGTCCGTCGCCCGCAAGGAGAGCATACTCCTCGCCGTACGCCTTATGGCACGAGGGCTTGCCTCTTCTGAAATCGTCGTTGTCCATACACGGTAAATCGTCGTGAATAAGCGAATATGTGTGTATCATCTCAATAGCGCACGCAAAGTTCATTGCGTCGTCGATATTGCCGCCGCAAAGTCTGCAAAACTCAAGCACAAGAATAGGTCTTATGCGCTTTCCGCCGTTTGACAGGGAATAATTCATTGCGTCCCTGACATAATCCTGACCGTTCTCGACCTTGTAAAGGCGTTTTGAAAGCTCCTTTTCAATAAGAGCAACATATTCGTCTACGGTATAATTACTCATTTTTATCACTCTCCGAATTTTCGGTAATAAGCTGTGTGAATTTCTGCTCGGCGTCATTGAGCTTTGTATTGCAGAAATTTGCAAGCTTTGTTCCCTCCTCAAAGAGCTTCATGGACTCTTCAAGCGGAACACTGCCGTTTTCAAGCTTTTCAACTATTTCTTCAAGGCGATTATAAGCCTTTTCATAAGTCAATTCGTTCATTTTAACTCCTTTATTTCGCAAACGGCACCGCCGTTATAAAAATCAATGTTCAGGCTGTCCCCGACGCTCAACGCCTCTGAGGTATTTACGATTTTTCCGCCCGAATAAACAACACTGTAACCTCTTGCGAGCACGCTCAACGGACTTAATGCATTAAGCTTTGCAACCGTGCCGGAAAAGTCCTGCCTGTATTTTCGGATTTCGTTTTTCGCAAAGGAAGTAAGCTTCACTTCCGCACCGTCCAGCATCATACGCTTGATATTGATTGTATTGAACGGGTCTTTAAGGCAATTCTTATTCTTCAGCGTGTTAAGAGCTTCCCTGTCGCTTGAAATCAAGCCTCTTATAAGACTTTGCATTCCAAACACCGAGGCGCTCAACTGCTTTTTGAGCTCCGCCGTATCGGGAACCGCCATCTCCGCCGCAGCAGACGGTGTTTCGGCACGCCTGTCAGCAACGAAGTCGGAAATTGTAAAATCCGTTTCATGACCTACCGCGGAAATTATCGGAACCTCGCAGGCATATATCGCCCGTGCAAGCATTTCGCTGTTAAAGCTCCACAAATCCTCAATCGAGCCGCCGCCCCTGCCGATTATCACTACATCGACAGATTTTGTACTGCTGAAATAATTTACGGCTTTGACCAACTGTTCAACGGAGCCGTCGCCCTGCACGAATACGGGATACAGCACCGCCTCTGCACACGGAAAACGCCTTGAAAGTATATTTTTTATATCCTGAACCGCCGCTCCCGTCGGAGATGTTATAATACCTATCTTTTCGGGAAAACGGGGCAAGTCTTTTTTGTGCGAGGCGTCAAAAAGTCCCTCTTCGGCAAGCCTGCGCTTGAGCTGTTCAAACTGAAGCGTCAGCGCTCCCACGCCGTCGGGCTGCATATCGTCAATGTATATCTGATAATTTCCCGCCGCCTCGTAAAGCGAAACTCTGCCCCTGACAATTACGCTCATTCCGTCCTCGGGCATAAAGCGAAGCCGTTGTGCGTTTGACTTGAACATAACCGCCTTAATTGCGCTCTTGTCGTCCTTGAGGGTAAAGTACATATGCCCTGTTCTGTAATGGTTGGTAAAATTGGAAATCTCGCCGACCATAAACACACAGTTGAGCGCATAATCCCTCTCGAGGAGCTGTTTGACATAGTTATTAAGTTGTGTAACCGTCAAAACGGCAGGTCTTGCGTCAATCATAATTTTACCTGTATTTAAGACTTGTAAGATACGCCGTTCCGCAGGCATTGTCCGCCGAATAAACGGGCAAAGAAAAAACAGCGTTGTACTTTTTTGTCATATATTCTCTTAAAAGAGTGTTGGAGGAAACTCCGCCAGAAAAAAGCACGGGCAAATTTCCGTATTTTGCAATTATATTTTCAAGCATTTTATCGACCGATACGATAATGCTCTGCAAACAGAATTTTGCAATATCCTCGGGCTTTTCGCCCTTTTCAAACATTGCCTTCGTCTTGTTTTCGATTCCCGAAAGCGAACAGTCGGTGTCCTTAACGGAAGCCCTGACGGAAAAATCCTTGTCGCTTTTGAGCGAAAGGCTGTCAAGTTCGGCACCGCACGGGAATTTAAGCGACAGCATAACGCCCGTTCGGTCAATCGCCTGCCCTGCTTTGAGGTCAAGAGATTTTGCGATTATTTCCGTTGAAATTATCCTGTCCTTATCGGGCTTTACATGTACCGCCTCGGTAGTGCCGCCCGAAAGATGAAATGCGATAAACTCCCTTTCAAGCAAATCGCCGTGTCCGCTTGAAAACGCAACTGCGGCAATGTGCCCCTGCTGATGAGAAAATTCATAAAGCGGAAGCTTCATAGCCGCACAAATCGAACGGGCAACAGCAACGCCCGACAAAAAGCACGGCATATACGAGCCCTCCTCGCTCCTCGGCGAAACGGAAACGCCCACTGCCGACAGTTCGCCGTCAAAGCCCGAAAAAAGCCTTGATATAACCTCGGGCAGCTGAACCGTATGATGAAAAACAGCGTCGCTCTGGCGAAGTCCCACTGCGCCCTCTTTTACGGGCAGAAGCATTTTTTCGCCTGCGGCTTTACCTGTTTCGCTGTCATAAATCGCAACAGAGGTCGTGTAATTACTCGTATCTATACCGAGAAAATTACTCATTTTCCTTGCCTCTTATGTAAGAGCCCAAAATTCCGTTGATAAACGAAGCGTCGGACGAAGCGCCGTACTTCTTCGCAAGCTCAACCGCCTCGTTAGCCGAAACGCTTGACGGAACAGAATCAAGATACATAATTTCCGCAATCGCAAGACGAAGTATAGCAAGCGTAACCTTGGGAAGCCTGTCCTTCTTCCAGCCTATGGAATATTTCTCGATAACGGAGTCGATAGCGTCGATATTTTCGTAAACGGTCTTTGTAAGACTTTCGGAAAACAGAGATTTTTCGAAGCATTCCGTCTCGTAAGCATAGGACATAAGCTCGTCCGTATCAACATCCCTGTTAAATTCCTTTTCAAAAACAAAAATGAACGCCTGCTCACGCTCTTCGGTTCTTGTCATAATAATCACCATAGCCTTTCAGGCAACAAATAGTTTATTAGAATCACCTTTTCAACCTGCGTTGCCTGAACAGGCGTGATGGTGATTTCTGCCGGCTCAAAATTATGCCATAGGCAAATTTTGAGGGCAATATAATTATGATTAGCGTGATTTTTCACGCTAATCACCATAGCCTTTCAGGCAACAAATAGTTTATTAGAATCACCTTTCAACCTGCGTTGCCTCAACAGGCGTGATGGTGATTTCTGCCGGCTCAAAATTATGCCATAGGCAAATTTTGAGGGCAATATAATTATGATTAGCGTGATTTTTACACTAATATCTCACATAGAATCTCACATAGAAAAATAAGGCTTTCCGAAAGAAAATATTAACTTTCAAAAAGCCTGTAAAAACAAAAATTTAATTATCCAGGTTCTAAAAATCAATGCCTTGAATACAAACATTAACCTTGCCGACAACCTTGCCGGTCATGCTCTGAACAGAACTCTTTACCGCACGCTGAACCGCGGCTGAAACGGTCTGAACATTATATCCGTCCTTAACATTTATATAGACTTGAATTTTTATATCGTTATCAAGGCTCCAAACCCTGACCGATTTCTGCGGCACCGGCTGACTTTTAATGTCGGGCGCTCTGTGTGAAAAAGAACCGAAGCCCTCGACCTCTTCGACAGCGCTTGCGGCTATTTTTGCGATAACTTCGTCTGAAATAACAAGCTCGCTCTGCGATGTTCGGTTAAAAAGTCTCATCGAATAACCACCTTTCATCGCTTATTATACCACAAACTGAAAAATAAACAACTATTTTGATTCTATAATCGTAATTTTTTCCAAAGAAATATCGGTTTTGTTGTTTATTATATCCTTTATCTGTACGCAAACCTCATCATTGAGCGTACCTTTTTGCAAAACAATTTCAGCCGAGTCGCCGAGCGACACAAAAACATTTCCGCCCGTTTTTGCCTTGATAAGGCTCTCAATTTCGCTTTCGAGTACTATGTTTTGGCTCAACTTTTCAAGCGAGGCGTTTGCGTTTTTCTTGCTCTCTTCGTCCGCCTGTGCATTTTCGATAACCGACATCAGCGCCTGCTTGGACTCCTCCTGCGCCTTCGCCCTGTTGAGCTGTGCCTGTGAAAAGTATTCGTCGGTAACCCCCGAAGCATTGACATAATACGCGTCTCCGAGATTTGCCGAATGTTCGGTGGTTGAGGCGACCTCCGGCTCATTTTCAGCCGACACGGGTCTTGTGTAATACCAATTTACAAACATCGCCGCCGCAAGCGCTACAACAAGCGACGCCGCTACAATCTGCTTTCTTTTTACCGTTAAACTCATATTAACCCTCCGAAGTTTTCATTTTCAATACCGAAATATGATTTACATTTATGCCGAGCAAAGCGCTGACGGCGTTGGTTACATCGTTTTTGACTTTACTGTTATCACCTCCGTCGCAAACCACGACAACACCCTGTATCTGCGGCGACTCGGTTCTCAATACAACGCACGAATCGCCCGACGAGCTGTCTATTACAACATAGTCGTTCTCGCTTTTTGACTGTGATTTACCGTCGGAGATCTGATTCTCCGACGAAGAATTTATTGCGTACTTGTTTTCTTCGCTGGATTTAAGGGTTATCATTACCTGCGCCCTGCCCGCTCCGTCAACCGAGGAAACTATATTTTCAAGCCGTTCTTCAAGCTCCTTTTCATATTCCGCCTGCGTTACGGTCTTGGCGTCGTTCTTTGTGTTTTCCGTACTCTGCGGCTTGGCGGTTATTTCGGATATTATCAAAAGCAGCACGCCGAAAATACCGATTATTATAAGCACGGCAAGCTTTTTATCGTTTTTTACCGTTTCTTTCAGTTTTGCAAGTTTCATTTAATCACCCGTAAAAATAATGCTGTCGTCAATTTTAAGATTATCCCTTATAAGTGAAACGGCACGCTCGGTGTCCTCTGCGCTTTCAAGCGTCATATTCACTTTTTCGAGTATGTATTCGCCGTTTTCCGTTTTTGACAAAACCGTGATTTCCGAATACCCGATTTTGTTGTCGTCAAGCACTTTTCCGACCGCTGTTTTCACAGCCTCGTCATAGGACGACGAATAATCGAATTTTTCCGTCATAAAGCCGTCAATATCGGAATTAAGATATGTTGTGTCAATGTTCTTCATTTGAAAAAACGGTACACAGAACACAGCAAGTATAATAATCGAAAACGCCGTTTCGCATATTTTTTTAACATTCCCTTTCGGAACAAGATAGTTTATCAGTGCCGTAAGCAGCAGCACGGCACACAGGTTGAGCGCCCATAATTTAATTTCACTCATTTCAACTCCTCAGGCTTAACACTGTGCCCGTCGTAAGTATAAACACCGTCGCCACGAAAACGATAAACACATTTATAAGCGAAATCATCGAGCAGACCGTATCAAGCACCTTAGCGCACACCCCGTTGTCAAACGAGGAACAGACAGCCGATGAAAACGACAGAAACAAATACCATAACAGAAGCTCAATAACCGACGGAAGCACGGTTACCGCAATCGCCGCAATGCCGAACACACCGAACACACTTTTTATCAGGGAAAACGACCCGAGAACCGCTCCGAGAGCCTCCCCCACCGCTCCGCCGATTATCGGTATCACGCCTCCCGAAGCCGCTTTTGCGCCCTTTATCGCAAGCGAGTCGGCAGATGACGAAAGATTACCCTTTAAGTTTACAAGCCCCACAAACACCGTGGCTGTTACGGACAGAGTGACGGTTATCAGCTTTTTCAGAACAGCTGTGATTTTTGTCAGGTCAATACCACCGTTGAGCGACGAATATATATTAAGACAGGTCATAACGGCAATCAGCGGAATAATAAAAACATCCGTTCCCTTTACCGCAATTTCCGCAAATGTAAGCACTGCCGAGCTGTAAGTGAAAGAGGTTATCGGCTGTCCGCTTGCGGAAATAAGTCCCGTAAAAACAGGTATGTAAGCGAGCATAAAATTTGCAACCGTCTTTACGGATGATATTGCCGCAGAAACGGTCTCGGTCAACGGTACGGATATTACCGACAACGCAAACGCCGTTTCAAAAAGCGAAAACATCTCATTTTTGCCGCCCAATCTGCCGCCCGACGATTTCACAAGCGCCGTCGCAATAAAGAATCCCACAAGCGTCACAAACACCGTCAGCGGCTGCTTATAGCTTCCCTTTGCGATACCGATCATTGCCGTGAACACCTTTTTCGGCGACAGGCTCATAAGCTCTTCGAAATCAACATCGTTTATCCCGGCGTCACTCAGAAGCGACCGCCCCTCTTCGTTTATCCGTTCGTATATCTGTTTGTAGCTTTCATCGGTTGCCGCAAAGCTTTCAACGGACATCATAAATGCAAACGAAAGCGCCAAAAGCATTACGGCAAGTATTTTTTTCATCTTCATGACAACAATCCTACGCTCAATTCAAGCAATTTTTCCGCAATCGGGAAAACAAGAATTACAATAACGACCTTTCCGACAGTCTCCGTAAGAGACGACAGTGCGCTTTCTCCGCAGTCCTTGCAAATATCGGACACCGCCTGCGTCGCAAGGCTTATGCCGAGAATTTTAAGGCAGATTTTTATGTATGAGCTCATACTCTGAAAATCCGAAAACCGTGAAGTTAGATTTTCCGCAAGCGACGATATTCCGCTTATCAGGAAGCCGAAAACCGCAATTATCACACACAGCCTCAAAAGATATGAAAATTCGGGCTTTATCTGCTTAAAATAAATAAGCAACGCAAGACAGCACGCAACCAAAGCAAAAACCTTCAGCATATCAGAAATCAAACACCGATTTCACGGTTGACACAAGCGACGACATATGCGGAATAAGCATAAGTATCGCAACAATTATCCCCGCAATTACCGTAAGCATCGCATAATCGTCACGACCCGTCTTGACAAGCACCTGATTGAGCACCGCAACGATAATTCCTATTCCCGCAATTTTCAATATAAATCCTATTTCCATAATTACTCCTAAATAAAGAAAATGATTACGAACGCCGCCGCAAACAAGCTGAGTGTGTTTATTATCTTTACGGATTTATCGGTGGATTTTTTCAACGCTCCGATATTAAGCTCCAATATTCCGATATATGTGTCGCAATTTCTTATCTGACCGCCCGTATCGCTTGAACCGAGGGCATTTGAAAAGTCCTTTAATGTTCGGCAGTCCTCCTTGGTAATCGGAGAGCGGGATTGAAATTCCTCCGCCGAGGCTTTCCACGCCACAGGCAGCGCAACGCCGTTTTTCAGCTTATCAAGGCAAAGTCCCAAAAAACCGCAGTTTTCAAATTCGCCCGAGGCAACGGCTTGTTCGATTATCTTTTCAAGCGGCAGTTTTGAAAACTCAATCTGCGTTCGCAGGTATTTGATGAACATCACGAAGTTTTCAAGGATTTTCACTCTTTTTACTTTAAGCCGTGAAAAATAATTACCCGTAATGCAAATTGCCGCCGCTGTCAGAATTATTCCGAACAACTTCATCAAATTCACCGCCTGTCTTTACGATTTCACATACCTTTCCGACATTTTCTCCCTTGCCGAGAATGACCGCCGCATCAAACAGTCCGCTGTCCAAAAGCAGTTTAGACGGTTTTCGTCTAAACAGTTCCTCACGGCAGGAACAGTGTACGCTGACGGCAAACTTCACACCGCACATAACGGCGTTTATGATGGTTTGCGCTTCCTCCTCGCTTGCTATTTCGTCGCAAAATACAATGTCGGGAGAAAACGAGCGCACCGCAAGCTCAATGCCTGTCTTTTTCGGATACGAAGTAAAGACATCGGTATTGTTTCCGACATCGCACTGCGTTTTCAGCGAATTTGCGCCCGCAATTTCCTGCCGCTCGTCTATGAGAACGCATTTATAATATTCTCCGGCATTGCCGTCGGAAATCTGCCGAACAAGGTCACGCAGAACGGTTGTTTTTCCCGACATCGGCGGGCCCGCAATTATCACATTTGACAGCCTGCAATAAAACAGCGACGACATAATTTCATTTGCACAGCCCGTCCTTTCGCTCGCAACTCTGAAATTTATACAGTTTATATCACGCACGCTCACGATTTTTCCGTTCTCCGTGACAGCGTTACCGCAAAGTCCGACCCTGTGACCGCCGGAAAGAGTGATAAAACTCTGATTTATCTCCTCCTGATGCGAGTAAACGGAGTATTCGCATACCCTTTTTACCGTTTCGGTAAGCTCGTCGCAGGTAACCCTTGCAAGCGAGTCGGAAATTATATAAGAAATCTTACCGCTATTCGTGAGAAAGGCGCTTCCCCTCTCGGTTACGATAACGACGGGCTTATCCGCCCTCAGCCTTATTTCCTTTATCGAACGCCGTTGAGTGTCGTTCAATTTGTAGATAATGTCCTTTATCCTCAAAGGCAAATAAAACAGGACATCGTTAATTCCTTTGTTATGTAAACCGCTCATTTTTTCACCTCGATAATATATATGCTACTTGTCCCGAAATATAACACATAATGTTTACAATTTTAACGGCGTGCGATATTGAAAGATTTTTTCAAATATGGTAAAATCTCTTTATTACTTTTTGTTAGGAGTCAGGCAATGTTAAAGGCAAAAAAAGAAAAAGCACCGACAAAGCTGTCGGCGTTTTATCAAAACAATAAATATGTGTTGCTTTCGGCGCTTGTATCATTTTTGATTTGTCAGCTCGTGGCTTTCTGCTACGACCTTGTGCCCTACGGCGATATGACGATTTTGCGAATGGACCTGTACCATCAGTACGGACCTCTGTTTGCGGAGCTCTATGACAGGCTCACAAGCGGCGAATCACTGATATATTCATGGAATTCGGGTCTCGGCTCGTCTTTTCTCGGCAATTTCTTCAACTATCTTTCAAGTCCGCTTACGATTATAATCCTGTTCTTCGGGCACAAAAATATCACGGAAGCTATCTCCTGCCTTATAATGCTCAAGGCGGTGCTCTCCTCTGCGGCGTTTACCTATTACCTTAAAGCTTCGCAGAAAAAGCACAGTTACGCAACCGCCGCTTTCGGCGTGCTCTATGCTTTCTGCGGATATTTCGTTGCGTACTATTGGAACCTTATGTGGCTTGACGCAATGGTGCTTTTCCCGATTATCATTCTCGGAATTGAGCGCATTATAAACAAGGGCAAGCCTGCGCTCTATTGCATAAGCCTCACGGTTATGATTTTTGCAAACTATTATATGGCGTTTATGGTCTGCATTTTCTCCGTGCTTTATTTCCTGACATATTATGCCGCAAACTATCCGTTTTCAAAAAAGTTCAGCGAAACCGACTCCGACACGCTCCGAGGCAAAATCAAAAACTCACTGTTCGTTTCAAGCGGACTTAAATTCGCATTTTATTCGATTGTTGCGGCACTTCTTGCCTCGGTGGCGATTTTCCCGCTTATCACGATACTTTCGCAGAGCTCCGCAACCTCCGGCTCTTCCCCTACCGGCTTTACAAAGTACTTTACTGCGTTCGACTTCCTTGCAAACCACCTTGCAAGCACGGACGCCACAATCAGAAGCAGCGGAAACGATGTACTGCCGAATGTTTACTGCGGCGTGCTGACCCTGTTGCTTGTTCCGCTCTATCTTTTCTCAAAGAAAATTCCGTTGAGGGAAAAGATTTCCTATGTTGCTTTACTTGCCGTACTCTATTTCAGCTTTAACATCAATTACCTCAACTTTATATGGCACGGACTTCACTTCCCGAACGATTTGCCTTACAGATTTTCGTTTATGTATTCGTTTGTGCTGCTTGTAATGGCGTTTAAGGCGTTCAGCAATATAAAGGAATACACGGGACGGCAGATACTCGGCGTGGGAGTCGGTCTTATTGCATTTATCGTTCTTGTCGAAAAGACGACTTCAAAAAACATCGACGACATTTCGCTTATCATAAGCCTTGTGTTTGCGGTAGGCTATGTTATAGTTCTTCATCTGTTCAAGGACAAGCGTTTTCAGACCTCCGCACTTTCGTTGCTGCTGCTTTGCTGCGTTGTCTCCGAAGTTGCGCTCGGCAACACCGACAACTATTCAATGAATCAGTCCAAAACCAATTACACCTCGGACTACGACCAATTCCGTGACATTAAATCACAGCTTGACGAATACGACAACAACGGCTTTTACCGTATGGAGCTTACCGACTTGCGTACGAGAATGGACCCGTGCTGGTTTGATTACAACGGCGTTTCCGTATTTTCGTCAATGGCTTACGAAACCGTCGCAAACCTTCAGCAGGACCTCGGACTGTACGGAAACTATATAAACAGCTACACCTATAATCCGCAAACCCCCGTGTACAATGCAATGTTCGGGCTTAAATATATCGTTGACAACAAAAAGACGGATATGAACGCCGACCTTTACGAGCAGCTTTTCTCAAACGAAAAGTTCACGGCATATAAAAACAAATACGATTTGTCGGTGGCGTTTGCCGCAGACAGCCTTGTTAAATACTTCGACTCCTCGGTTTATACCGACCCGTTTGAGGCGCAAATGCAGCTTTTCAGTATGGCTACGGGCGTTGACAATGTGTTTACAAAGCTTCCGATTGACGGAGCAACTTACTCCAATATAAACGATTTCTACCCGAACGAGCTTGAAACGGGCGAATTCAAATTCTCAAAATCGGTAAACGACGAGATGGGCAGCGTTTGCTTTGAAATCACTCCGCAGGAAAAGCAGAATGTATATGTTTATATCGAATCAAATGCGATTGACAGTGCGACGATTTCCGGCACGGTATTTACCGAAACCTATAATTCGCTTGACGAAGCATATATAATCGACCTCGGCGTTGTCAATGCGGGCGAGACCGTATATGTCGATATTGCTATAAAGGACACTTCAAACAGAGGTTCGCTTAATTTCTATGCATACGGACTCAATCAGGACAATTTCGAAAAAGGTTATGGAAAGCTCAAGAGCGGCAACTTCAACATCACGGAATATTCCGACACTAAGCTCACGGGAACAATAACCACAAGCGAAAACTCAGCCGTTTTCACATCCATCCCATATGACATCAACTGGAATGTCTATGTTGACGGAAAAAGGCTTACAAGCGACCAAATCTATAAGATTTCAAACGGCCTGCTCGGCTTTGACATTGAAGCGGGAGAACACACGGTTGTGTTCTCATATGTATCGTCGGGACTTGTTGCGGGCTCGTTTATTACTATTCTTACAATACTGATTGCGACGGTAACGATAATCGTCGGACGCAAGAAGAAAAAGCAAAAGGCAGACAAGTGGCTTTTGCTTGAAAAGGCGCCCGTTGCCGTACCTGCCGACGCCATAGGTATTATCGACACGGGGCACGACAACACAGATACCTTTGAAATTGACTTTGACAGTATCAAGGAAGCTTTGAAGGAGGAAGACCCTGCCGATGAAGCGCCGACGGAAGAAAATCCAGATAAAGACAAATAACGGACAGTAAAAAACACTCAGCAAAGCTGAGTGTTTTTTTATAAAGTAATATTTTATTTAAGCATCTTTTTAAGATACTGACCCGTGTATGACTTTTTGCATTTTGCAACCTCTTCGGGCGTGCCGCTGACAACAATATTTCCGCCCTTGTCGCCGCCCTCGGGTCCCAAGTCGATTATGTGGTCGGCAACCTTGATAACATCAAGATTGTGCTCGATAACAACTACGGTATTGCCTTTATCCACAAGTCTTTGCAGGACATTGATAAGTCCGTGAACATCGGCGGTATGCAAGCCTGTTGTGGGCTCGTCAAGGATATAAATCGTTCTTCCCGTGGCGATTTTTGAAAGCTCGGTGGAAAGCTTAACTCTCTGTGCCTCGCCGCCCGAAAGCGTTGTTGCGGGCTGACCTATCTTGATATATCCGAGACCTACATCATAAAGAGTTTTCAGCTTTCTGTAAATCTTCGACTGATTTTTGAAGAACTCCATTCCCTCTTCAACGGTCATTTCAAGCACATCGGAAATCGTCTTGCCCTTGTAATGAACCTCGAGGGTTTCCCTGTTGTACTTTGCTCCCTTGCACACATCGCACGGAACATAGACATCGGGGAAGAAATTCATTTCAATCTTGATTATTCCGTCGCCCTGGCACGCCTCACAACGGCCGCCCTTGACATTAAATGAAAATCTTGATGCCGAATATCCTCTTATTTTTGCGTCCTGTGTTGAAGCAAACAACTCCCGTATATCGTTGAAAACGCCCGTGTAGGTCGCAGGGTTGGAACGGGGCGTTCTGCCTATCGGAGACTGGTCAATATCAATAACCTTGTCAAGGTTTTCAATACCTTCAATGTCGTCAACCTTGCCGACGGATTTTTTTGCATTGTTGAGCTCGTTTGCGAGCTTTTTGTAGAGTATTTCATTGATAAGCGAGGATTTGCCCGAGCCCGAAACGCCCGTTACGCACACAAATTCGCCGAGCGGGATTTCAACATCAATATGCTTGAGGTTGTTCTCCGAAGCATTTCTGATTATCAGCTTTTCGCCGTTGCCCTCTCGCCTCTTTTCGGGTATTTCAATCTTTTTCTTACCCGAAAGGTACTGACCCGTAATCGACTTTTTGCATTTGAGCAAGCCTTCGACATTGCCGCTGTATACGACCTCGCCGCCGTGTACGCCCGCTCCTGGTCCTATATCTACAACATAGTCCGCCGCCCTTATCGTGTCCTCGTCGTGCTCAACGACAATAAGTGTGTTGCCTATATCCCGCAACTCACGCAAGGTGCCCAAGAGCTTGTCGTTATCCCTTTGGTGCAAGCCTATGCTCGGCTCGTCAAGGATATAAAGCACACCCATAAGAGATGAACCTATCTGCGTTGCAAGGCGTATTCTCTGGCTTTCGCCGCCCGAAAGCGTTCCCGCCGAGCGTGAAAGCGTGAGATAATCAAGCCCTACGCTTGCAAGGAATGAAAGCCTCTGCCTTATCTCCTTTATAATCATATCGGCTATCATATGCTGCTTTTCCGTAAGCTCGAGCGAATCTATAAACTCAATAGCCTTGCTTATTGAAAGCTCGGTAAATTCGATTATATTCTTGCCGCCTATCGTTACCGCAAGAGCCGATTTATTAAGCCTCTTACCGTGGCATTCGGGGCAGTTGCACTCGTCCATTACCTTGGTAATTTCATATCTTGAATATTCGCTTGTCGTCTCGTTATAGCGCCTTTGAAGGTTATTTATAACGCCCTCAAACTCGGTCATATATGTTCCGGAGCCGTAAGCATTTACCCTTGTCATCTTGATTTTTTTGCCGTTTGTTCCGTAAAGCACGGCATTGAGCTGTTCCTCTGTAAAATCCTTTATGGGCGTGTCGAGAGTAAAGCCGTATTCCTCGGCAAGAGCAGAATAATACATCTGCGCTATCGTTCCGCTGTCGGCGTTTGACCAGCCCGAGGCTATAATTGCGCCCTGATTTATCGAAAGATTTTTATTGGGGATAACCAAATCGGGGTTTATCCTCATAAATGTGCCGAGACCCATACATCTCGGGCAGGAGCCGTAGGGATTGTTAAACGAAAACGACCTCGGTGCCATTTCCTCGATACAGGTTCCGTGCTCGGGACAGGCAAACTTCTGCGAAAACAAAAGCTCGTTTTTACCTACGACATCAACTATTACCGTGCCGTCCGAAAGATTGCAGGCGGTGTCAACCGAGTCCGCAAGACGGCTTCTTATGCCGTCGTTTATAACAAGTCGGTCAACTATGACCTCAATGCTGTGTTTGATATTCTTGTCGAGCTTTATCTCTTCGGAGAGGTCATAGATATTTCCGTCAACTCTGACTCTGACATATCCAGATTTTCTCACGGAGTCAAGCACCTTGACATGCTCGCCCTTTTTACCTCTGACAAGCGGAGCGAGAATTTGTATTTTTTCGCCCTCGGGAAGCTTCAAAACCTTATCGACAATGCCGTCAACGGTCTCCATCGATATTTCCCTGCCGCATACGGGGCAGTGAGGTGTGCCTATCCTCGCATAGATAAGGCGGAGATAGTCATATATCTCTGTAACCGTTCCGACTGTCGAACGGGGATTTTTCGAGGTGGTTTTCTGGTCAATCGAAATTGCGGGAGACAAGCCCTCGATGTACTCGACATCGGGCTTGTCCATCTGACCCAAAAACTGCCTTGCGTATGAGGAAAGAGACTCGATATATCTTCTCTGCCCCTCGGCATAAATGGTGTCAAACGCAAGCGAGGATTTTCCCGAACCCGAAAGTCCCGTGAAAACAACAAGCTTATCACGGGGAATTTCAAGGTCTATATTTTTAAGATTGTTGGCTTTTGCGCCTTTAACAATGATTTTTTTGTTCTGCAAGGGTTATTTACCTTCCTTTAATTTTGCGATTTTATCTCGTAACATTGCGGCGTGTTCAAATTCAAGTATCTTAGCCGCAGATTTCATTTCATTGGTAAGCTCGATAATAAGCTTTTCTCTCTCCGCCCTGCTCAGGCGCTTACCGCTTTCGTCCTTGTGCGTACCCGAAATTTCAAGTATATCACGCACACCTTTTTTAATCGTTTTCGGAACGATATTGTGCTCTTCGTTGTACTGCATCTGTATTTCGCGGCGTCGGCAAGTTTCGCTTATTGCCTTTTCCATTGACGGAGTAACGCAGTCGGCGTACATAATAACCTGTCCGTCCGCATTTCTCGCCGCCCTGCCTATTGTCTGTATAAGAGCCGTTTCGGAGCGCAAAAATCCCTCTTTGTCGGCGTCGAGGATAGCCACAAGCGACACCTCGGGAATGTCAAGACCCTCACGCAAAAGGTTGATGCCTACAAGCACATCGTACTCACCCAGGCGCAGATCACGGATAAGCTCCATACGCTCAATTGTATCAATGTCATAGTGCATATACTTGACCTTGATACCGTGCGTGTCAAGGAATTCCGTAAGACTCTCCGCCATTTTCTTAGTAAGGGTCGTTACAAGTACACGCTCGTTGCGTTCGGTTCTCATATTTATTTCCGAAATAAGGTCCTCTATCTGTCCGTCGGTGGGTCTGACGGAAATTTCGGGGTCAAGAAGTCCCGTAGGTCTTATAAGCTGTTCAACGATTTGCGAGCTCTTTGCCTTTTCAAGCTCGCCCGGTGTTGCGCTGACAAACACCTTTTGACCGACTCTCTCATAAAATTCGTCAAAGGTAAGCGGTCTGTTGTCAAACGCCGAGGGAAGTCGGAAGCCGTAATTTACAAGCGATTCCTTTCTTGAACGGTCGCCGCCGTACATTCCCCTGACCTGAGGCAAGGTAACATGCGACTCGTCCACAAACAGCACAAAATCGTCGGGGAAATAGTTGAGAAGCGTAAACGGAGCGGAGCCCGGCTCTCTTCCCGACATAACTCTCGAATAGTTCTCAATGCCCTTACAAAAGCCCGTTTCCCGAAGCATTTCCATATCGTATTCGGTACGCTGCCTTATTCTCTGCGCTTCAAGAAGCTTTCCCTCTTTTTCAAACTTTTTGACCTGCTCCTCCATTTCGGCAAGTATATCGGTTATCGCCCTTTCAAGCTTTTCGGGCGCAACAACATAGTGTGACGCAGGATATATCGCCACATGCGAGAGCACATTTTTAACCTGTCCCGTAAGTGCGTTTATTTCGGAAATACGGTCAATCTCATCGCCGAAAAATTCCACTCTTACGGCATTTTCGCTTGAATATACGGGGAAAATCTCAACCGTGTCTCCGCGGACACGGAACTTGTTTCTCGTAAAGTTTATATCGTTTCGCTCATACTGAATACTTACAAGCTTTTTGATTAAATCGTCTCTGCTTTTTTGCATACCCTGCCGAAGTGAAATGACCATATTGCGGTAATCGATAGGGTCGCCGAGGGTATATATGCACGAAACGCTCGAAACGATTATAACATCCCGTCTCTCCGACAGTGCGGAGGTCGCCGAGTGCCGAAGCTTATCTATTTCGTCGTTTATTGCCGAGTCTTTTTCAATATAGGTGTCCGTAGTCGGAATATATGCCTCGGGCTGATAGTAGTCATAATATGAGACAAAATATTCTACCGCATTCTCGGGAAAGAATTCCTTGAATTCGGAGCACAGCTGTGCCGCAAGGGTTTTATTGTGGGCAAGCACAAGCGTAGGGCGGTTTATCTGTGCGATTACATTCGCCATCGTAAATGTCTTACCCGAACCCGTAACGCCGAGTAAGGTCTGCTCGTTATAGCCTTTGTTTATACCGTCAACAAGTTTTTTTATTGCGGCAGGCTGGTCGCCCGTCGGCTTGTATTCGGAATGTAAAACAAACTTGTCCATAATATCCCCCTTTCGGTTTATTTTTAATTAAATTATCAGTTTTCGCTCGGAACAAAGGTGTCCATATACTTAATCTTGAACAGGTTCTTAACATGCTTGTCGTCGATAATCGCCTTTTTGTCAAGGTCGTCAATCTCGCCCGTACGGATATATCTGTCAAGCTCAGCATATGTAAAGCCGAGGTTTTCTTCGTCCGTCTTGCCGCAAAGTCCGTCAATCGGCACCTTGTTTACAAGCACATCGGGAAGTCCGAGGATTTTGCCTATCTGCCTCATCTCGGTAACGGTAATATTCGCACACGGGCTGAAATCGCCTGCCGCGTCGCCGTATCTTGTGGAATATCCTACCCAGTCTTCGGACATATTGCAGGTGTTCGCAACTCTGCCGTTATGGCTCTGCGCAACTGCGTAAAGAGTTGTCATTCTTACTCTTGCGGGAATGTTTGTCGTTGCCTGAACGGAAAGCTCAAACGGCATACTCGCCTTGAGAGCGTCAACGGCGTCTTTGATATTGACAACATAGTGTTTAATATCAAGATGCTTTACAAGAAGCTCTGCCATATCAATATCGTGCTGAACGCCGCAGGGCATCAAAACTCCGATAACCCTGTCCTTGCCGAGAGCCTCTACGCAGAGCGCCGCAACAATGGAGCTGTCCTTGCCGCCGGAAATACCGACTACCGCATTACAGCCCTTGCCGTTCTCGTCGAAAAATTTGCGTATCCACTCAACGCACTCGTTTTTCGTTTTCATTGCATCAAACATAATTCATTCCTCCGTTTTCTTTTATCAATAATCGAACAAGTATGCAAACTTGCCGTGATTTGCCATTGAATATGCGCTGTCGTCCGAAATAATAACGCTGTCAACAAGAGTAAGGTCAAGGCTTTTGAAAATCTTTTTGATTTCTCTTACCGATTCGACATCGGCGGCGGACGGTGCCGCAACGCCCTGCGGATGATTGTGCGCTATTATAACCGAAGTGGCATTAAGATTCATTGCGGTTGAAGCGATTTTTCTGATATTCACTTCGGTACTGCTCTGACCGCCCTCGGAAACAATTATCGTTTTCTTGTGCCTGCATTGGTTGTCGATAAACGCCGCCATCAATACCTCGTGCTGATAGCCTATAAACTTTGAAGCAAAATACTTTGTAACAGACTCGGGATTGTTCAAGACAAGCTTCCTGTTGATATTCTTGTTTTCAAGGTACTTTGAGTAAATCTCGGGAATCATTTTAATGAGGATAGCCGAGCTCTTACCCATACCCTTTACCGCTTCAAGAGACTCAAGCGGTGCGTCAAACACACCCGACAGCGAACCGAATTCATCAATGAGAATATGAGCCAAATCATTTGTATCACGCTGAGGTATCGCATAAAACAAAAGCATTTCAAGAACCTGATGGTCCTGAAAATCACGCATACCGTTCTGCTCGAAGCGTTCCTTAACCCTGCTTCTGTGACCCGAATGTAAATGTTCTCTCTTTGTTTCCGCCATAACAAGAGCCCCCTTTCAACCAAAAAACATATAATATCTTAATATTTTATCACAAAATATTTCTTTTGAAAAGAGAACAGACGCATTTAGCGTCTGTCAAAATTTGAATATTCTTTTGAAAGCCTTTCTCCATTTAAGTAAGTAAACCTGTATAAGGTTTGACATTGCGAAATCGTACAGCAGGAAGATTACATTGCCTGCCGCAAGAAGCCCCCATGCCGCAACAGCGCCGTATTTTTCCATTTCCTCAAAAGGCACCATAAACACATAGGTTGAAATGAAGAACGCCGCAACGGCACCGACATTGAACACAAGGAATTTAAGCACCCAAAGCAAGACCGAATGAAAATGCTTTTCAAATATTGCCTTGACTATCGGATAGTAGCCGAAGAACATTATATACATAACGGCGGCTTCCTTGTCGGCTATGAGCAAAACAGACAAAAGGCTGACGGCGGCATAAACCCCGAGAGCCCATTTTTTGTCGATTTCAATTACAATAAGCGTTATCAAAAAGCCTGCCGCCGCAGGGAGCGCATATGTCAGCGTCGGTATAACCGAGGTTAAAAACATAAGCACTATCGACAGAGCGGTTACCACGCCGCCGATTGCGGTTTTTGATGATTTTTTTGAGCTTTGTTTCATATCAGCAACAGGGTATCAAGTCTCCGCCCATCGACTCACAGCAACAGTCGGCGCAAAGAAGCCCCGAGCAAATGTCGCAGGATGAGCAGCCGCCGGAAGAACCTTGATATGTCTGCCTGTACCCTCCGTTGGAATTATTGTTAAGCGCATTGAACGCATTTGAGTATTCGATATTGTTCGGGTCCATTCTGCAAGCCGTGGAATAATTCCTGTACGCCTCGTCAAACCAGCCTCTCCTCTGCTGAATCTGACCCTTGCAGTAGTACCATTCGGCATTACGCATATCTTTCGGAATACCGTCAAGGATAGTCTCTGCATCGTCTATTCTGCCGCAATTTATTTTCTCCCTGACATCGCCGAACTGCGAATTGCCGTAATATCCCCCGTTCGGTTGAGAATAAGCACGATTTGAAGAATAACCGCCGCTCCTCTGTGCCATTATATCGTCATATGCCATATCGAGTTCCTGCATTTTCTGCTTTGCAATGTCGGAAAGCGGGCTGTCGGCATAGTTGTCCGCCTGATACTTCCTTGCAAGAGCTCTGTATGCGTTTTTGATTTCGTCGTCGGTTGCGTTTTCCTTAACGCCCAAGACCTCATAAGGGTTATTCACTTCAAATCACCTCTTTTTTTATTTATTATTTTCACAAGCTCCGATTCCATACCGTCAAAAATGATGTTTTCAATTAAGGGCTTATAGCAGTTTTTGTCAAGCAGCTCTAAAGCAAGCCCCGTTTCGTTTGCGGTAAGGCGAACGGACCTGATAATATCGTTTTCAATATCGGGATTTTTGTTTGCAAGATATGACTTATCAAGCTTATATTTTTGAGCAAACGGGTTATACGAGCCTGTTTTTATGTCGTCCTCAAGGTCGTCAAAGGCGTCGGTCAAATATACCCATCTGCCGAGGCAATAACCCACTCTTTCGGCTACACGCCTCTGTGTTTCGTTTTCAATGCCGTCCGAAAATATTTTTTGAAGCGAAAGCGCTGTGGGATGAGCCGCCCTGTCAATGCTGTCGGTCTTTTCGTCCTCGACTCTCGCCTGCTCCTCAATCGATGATTTTATTATAGCGTCATAATTTGAATATTTCTTTACGGCTTTGTTAAACTTTATTTTAATATACGGATAAACAAGGCGGGAAAGAAGCTTTTTCGGAAACTTTCCGTCGTGTAAATTGTCAAGCACCTTGTAATAAAACATAATTACCGTCAATGCGGCGGCGTCTTTCAGATAGCTGTCCATTTCGATGTAATTGCACTTTTTAAGCGGATTGAACCTGCAAACGCCCCTGTGAGCGCAATCGGGCTTTGGCTGAAATACGGTCTTTCTGAAAATCGCATAGAAGGTTGCGTCGTATGTGAGCAAAAACCTTGCAAACAAACCGTATTCCTTGCCCAATGTCTTACAAAGCGAGCAGTATATCGCCTTATAGGTTTCAAAATCTTTAATTTTTAACTCAGGCTTATCGGGCTTGACATAGCCGAACAAGAAATCACCTCTTAAAGAATTGAAGAAAGATTATGCATTATAGCCCCTGCAACCTCGGGCTTGTTCATTGTGTAAATATGGATACCGTTTACGCCGTTCGCAATCAAATCAATTATCTGCTCTGTAGCATACGCAATGCCTGCCTGCTGAAGAGAAACAGGGTCATCTGAAAACCTGTCGAGCATAATTTTGAACCTTGACGGAAGAGTAGCGCCCGAAAGAGCACAGCTTCGTTTAATCTGCGCAGGGTTCATAACGGGCATAATTCCCGCAATTACGGGAACATCGATACCGACCTTCAGCGCCCTGTAAAGGAAGCTGTAAAGTGCCGTGTTGTCAAAGAACATCTGTGTTACAAGATACTGCGCACCGCAGTCAACCTTTTCTTTAAGATGCAACAAATCCTCATTGGAGTTTTTAGACTCGACATGACCCTCGGGGTAACACGCCGCACCGACCGAAAAGCCGCCGAACTCCAAAATCCTCTCAACAAGCTGTGAAGCGTATCTGTAATAATTCGGGTCGTCGGGATTGTAGTTCTCGGGCAAATCGCCTCGAAGAGCCAAAATATTGTCAATTCCCTTGTCTCTAAGCTCCGCAAGTATGCCGTCTATCTCCTCTTTTGTGGATGAAGCACAGGTAAGGTGCGCCATTGAAGGTGTATGAAGCTCGTTTTGAATGTACGAAGCAATCCTCGGTGTGTTCTGTGAAGTTCCGCCGCCTGCGCCGTATGTTACGCTGATAAAATCCGGTTTGAGAAGAGAGAGCTTTTCAACCGATTTCAGCACGGGCTCGAACGGAGCGTTGTTTTTTGGCGGGAACACCTCGAAAGAAGTTGAAATTTCGCCGCTTTTTAATATTTCGTTGATATACATATTATCCCTCGTTAATAAAAACATTTTTGCAATTACAGTATATGATACCACAAACAGCTCACAAAAAACAACATATCCTCCCCTCAGTCGTACATTTTTTACATTTTGTTTACAAATTAAGGCGGTACGAAAGCCGTACCGCCTTAATTCATTATTATACATCACCCATATTACAGGTATAGACAAATTCAACCCTGTCCCCCTCACGCAGAGGGTAGCTTTTGGTTGAAACATTCGGGAAGTTACCGTTTACCTTATACATCCATCCGCTGTACGGTCCGCAGTCAAACTCGGAAAGTCCGCTTATTGTTCTCACATATCCGCTTGAAGCGATACTGTAAGTTATGCGGTTTTCTTTCAGAATTTTTTTAAGTGCCGACATAACGCTCTCCCCGTTTTTTACCTCAATCGAAGAAGTTCGGAGAATTATGCCGTCCGCAGGCAGAACCTGCGCAAAAGAGCCCTGTGACAGAATGCCGTAGTTTATCGCATTATGACATTCCACGGAAAATGTAACTGTGATTTTCTCATTTTCCGAAGCTGTCGCCTGTTGAGCCGAAGTTGTCGGCACGGGCGTCAGTTCAATGTGCTGCGGTGCGGAGGTTGCGGTTTCAACAGGCTGTGCCGTTTCGGGAGACGGCGAAGGCTGCTGCTTGGATTGTCCCCGCTGTGTTGTCTGCGAAGCGTCGGCATCCGCCGAAGTTTCGATTTGCGTCTCTTCGGCAGACGGCATTTCGCTTGTATATTCGCTTTCTGCCTCGGTACTTGTTTCTGCGGGCTCTGCGGAAGTATCATTCTTTCCGCAGGCGCTCAAAAGAAACAGTACCGCAAGCAAAAGAGCAAGAAGTTTAGTCTTCATCTTTTTTTCTTACAACAAGTGCCGCTGCGCCTGTTACAAGTGCAAGACTTACGAATACCGACATTGCGGCATTACCGCCCGTTCTCGGGATATTGACCTTTTCGCCCGTTGCCCTTGTAACGGAAGCCTCAACTGTTGTCTCTGCCGCCGTTGTGGTTTCGGGAGCTGTTGTTTCGGGGTCGGTTGAGCTCTCTTCAACCTCGGGAGCAACATATTTGTAAATACCCTTACCGCCTGCCGCATGGCTCTTAACATCAAGAAGAGCGATCAAGGTCTGATAAGATGTCATTGTGTTGTCGGCACCTTGGTAATCCTTTGCGGCGCCTGTTTCAGCGTTAATGTATGTTTTAAGCGCAGTTACGGAGTCGTCGCAATCCTTTCCGAGGCAGTTCTTTGCGATAATCGCCTGTGCGGTTGACTCTGCCGACGGAGAGTTCCATACTACATAACCGTAAGAGCCGTCTGCAAACTTCTGAGTCTCGAGATAAGCATATGCCTTGTCGATAGCGGTTGCAACCTCGGGAACCGATTTGAAATCGGCAAGCGCCTGAAGAACGAAAGAGGTTGTGTCGGGGTCGGAAGAAATGCCGTAACCGGTGTCAACCGAGCACCACGGGAAACCGCCGTCGTCCTGCTGAGCCGCAAGAATTGTATCGATAGCAGCTTTTCTAACGCCGCTGTATTCGGGAGCTTCTTTATAATCAAGAGCTATAAGCGGATAATAAAGACTGCTGAGATATGTCTGAGTTGTGTAATCAACCGCTTTAAGAGCTGCGAGCATATCGTGACCGCCGATGTCTTTGGTATCAAGACCGTTAGCGTCGGCTGCAAGATAAAGCAAAGCAAAATTCGCAGGTGTAAGCGTTGAATACTTTTCCTGAACTATTGTGTTAATGTAATTCTTAAATTCGGGATATGCGGTTGTGTTTCCCGCTTTCGAGAGAACGAGAACAGTCCACAAAACATCCGTGTCAAGCGCAGATGTATCTTCAAAATCAAAGCCTGTTTTCTCGCTGTTTGCAAGCCATGAAACAAGGCCGTTGATTTCACTGTCAACGTTTTGTGCGGAAACCTGAGTTACAAGCACACAGAAGAGCATTGCAACTGCAAGAATACCCGAAAGTACTTTGTTGAATTTCTTTTTCATTTTTACCTCCAATGATATTCTTTCAACAAAAAAGAGGCGGACACGCACAGCGGTCCGCTCAAAGTACAAATAAAGAAGGTTAAAACTTTATATGCACATCCTGCTTTCCCACCGAAAGAGATTTGCGGTTCTAAGGCAGGTCTCCTGACTCGGACATACACATTTGCCGCCTTCCCGCTTTCGCAGTGGCATATCGGCAAACGCTGTTCCATACAGTAGCGGGGGCTGTTACGGCATCTCACCGTATTCCCTTTTAATCCGAACACGCAGTGGCGCATACGGAACCAAAGAACATTTTTACACGGTAAACCGCCGGCTTTCCCGATAAGTCTGCGATTTACCGTTTAATTTTACCACAAAACAAAAATATTTCAACATTTCGGGAAAATATTATTATAAAAATATCGACACACAAGGCGTTTTGACTTATAATATCCGAGAGGTGACACAAAATGAACACTTTCAAAACAGAGCTTCACGCCCACACGGCTGAAACGAGCAACTGCGGCAAAGCCACGGCAAAGGAGCTTGTCGAGGGCTATATCGGTGCAGGCTACAAAACCGTTGTCATAACCGACCATTTAAGCACGCACACATATTTCAGATATGACTATGACAATATGTCGTGGGACGACAAAATAGATGTATTTATGCTCGGCTACAACGCCGCAAAGGAAGCGGCAAAAGACAGAATAAACATACTGCTCGGTATGGAAATGCGTTTTGACTGCAAGAGCGCCAACGATTATCTTGTCTTCGGCGTAAGCGAGGACTTTTTGCGTAATAACGGCGATTTGATAAATATGAATATCCGTTCTTTTTCGGAGCTGGTACACAAAAACGGACTTTTGATATTTCAGGCGCACCCTTTCCGCAAGGATATGGACAGAGTGCCTGCAAGCCTGCTTGACGGAGTTGAGGTGCACAACGGCTGCGTCCGTCACGACTCGCACAACGACAAGGCTATGGAATGGGCAGACAAATACGGTCTGCTCAAAAGTTCGGGTTCCGACTATCATCAAATCGACGATGTCGCACACGGCGGAATTATAACGGAAAACGAAATAAAGACCAACGCCGACCTTTTATCGACACTCAGAAGCCGTAATTATGAGCTGATACTGTAATGCTTAATCATAGAAAACGACCCGAAGCGAAAAGCTTCGGGTTGTTTTTGTATGTGCGTAAATTTTTATTTTTCTCTCGGTGCGCCGCAGAAGAAGAGAGCTACCGTGCCGGGTCCCGTATGAGCTCCGATAACGGTACCGATGTCAAAAATCTTTACCTTGCCCTTCATCTTCGGAAATCTCTTTTCGATTTCCGCAACAACTGCGTTTGCGTCGTCGATACAAGCGGAGTTTGAAATAAAGCACTTGCCGTCATAATCCGTTCCGTTGTCGGCGAACTGAACCATCTTGTCAACGGCGGTCATAACAGCCTTGTTCTTTCCCCTGCACTTCTCAACGGGAATGAGCTTGCCTGCGTCGTCAACTCTGAGGAGCGGACAAATGTGGAGAAGCGTACCGAACCAGCCTGCCGCTGCGGAAACTCTGCCGCCTCTGATATAGCTTGTGAGGTCCGTTGAGAAGAACCAGTGATGGATATTGTGCTTATATCTTTCAACAAATTCAACGGTTTCTTCATATGACTTGCCGTCTTTTCTCATATCGGCAGCAAGCGAAACCAAAAGTCCGTAACCCGAAGAAGCGGAAATAGAGTCAACTATCGTAAGCTTTGCGTCGGGATATTTCTCGAAAATTTCCTGCTGTGCAAGCAGGGCTGAATTGTAAGAGCCCGAAATGCCCGAGGAAAGAGAAATATGGAGAACCGCTTTGCCCTCTTTTATGAACTTCTCAAAGAAATCCACATACTGACCTACGCCAACCTGCGAGGTGGTGGGCTCGCTGCCCTGCGCCATCTTTTTATAGAACTCGGAAATAGGCATTGACTCGCCCAAATCGTCGGGATATTCTTTTCCGTCAAGATTGAAGTGGAAACAGGTATACTCAATGTTGTTTTCTTTCAGGAATTCTCTTGAAAGGTCTGCTGTCGAACAGCAGGAAATAATAAAATCGCTCATTTAAATCACCATAGCCTTTCAGGCAACAAATAGTTTATTAAAAATCACCTAATTTAACCTGCGTTGCCTGAACAGGCGTGGATGGTGATTTCTGCCGGCTCAAAATTTTGCCAAAGGCGAATTTTGAGGGCAATATAATTATGATTAGTGTGATTTTTAACACTGATCTCCTTGATTAAGTGTTGTTCTTGGGCTTCTTGCTGACGCTCCACGCAATGTTTGTCGCATGGTCGGCAACACGCTCGAAGTCCGTAATTGTATTTATAAAGAGCATTCCTGCCCTTGTATTGCATTTGTGTGCGTTAAGCCGCTCGATATGAGACTGCTCGAAATTCGTCTGCATATCGTCTACCGAGGACTCGTATTCGCTCAACTCCTCCGCCTTTTCACTGTCAAGTGTCTGCGAAGTGAAAGCCTCAATCGAACCGTCGATAAGCATCAAAGTGGTTTCGTACATTTCACGAAGCTCCTTTTCGCCCTCGGTTGAAATTTCAATTCCCTCGTCAACCCTCGATTTCGCCGCTTCTTCAAGGTTTTGCGCATGGTCGCCGATACGCTCGATATCGTTGATAACATGGAAAACCCGTCCGATATATTTTGCGTCGGAATAGCTTAAATCAAGCGCATTTATCTTGACAAGAATCGGCGTAATATGGTGGTTAAGGTAATTGATAACCTCTTCCGTATGCTGAACCTCGTCAAAATGTTCGCAGGATTTATTAAGCAAATCCTCCGAGGCAAGGCTGAAATTCTGCCTTGCAAGACCCGCCATTCTGTGAACTTCCTTTGAAACCTGTGCCACCGCAAACGGAGGTGTGTTTATCATAAGGTTATCGACATACTGAAGCTTGAAATCGTCCTCCGAGGAGTCCTTCTTGTCGGGAACGATAAGGCAGGCAAGCTTGACAAGAACCTTGTCCGCAAACGGGAACATAATTACCGTTGAAACCACATTGAATATGATATGAACCAACGACAACTGCATCATTGTGTTGTCCGTCAGTGACTCAATCCAATCCGTAAACGGCAGGAATTTTGTAAGAAGTATGAATATCACGGTACCGAACACATTGAAAAGAACATGCATAACGGCTGTCCTTTTTGAATTTTTCTTTGTACCGATTGAGGAAATAAGCGCCGTAACGCAAGTACCGATATTCTGACCGTAAATGACATAAGCCGCAAAGTGAAGCGGTATCAAGCCCTGTGAAGCCAAAGCCTGCAAAATACCGATGCTCGCCGCCGAGCTTTGAATTACCGCCGTGATTACCGTACCTATGAGTATTGCGACAATCGGGTTGTCGGCATTCATAAGCCATTCGGTAAACACGGGAGAGCTTGCAAGCGGCTCCATAGCCTCTTTCATCAGCGTCATACCGAGGAAAAGCATACCGAAGCCCGTAATTGCAAGGCCTATGTGCTTTTGAGTGTTTTTCTTGGTAAGCATCGTCATAAACACGCCGATACCTATCGCAATAGGCGCATATTTGCCTATATCGAGCGAAACAAGAATACTTGTGGTGGTCGTACCGATATTGGCGCCCATAATAACGCCGATAGCCTGGGTAAGGTTCATTATACCCGTGTTTACGAAACCGACTACCATAACAGTTGTGGTCGAAGAGCTTTGAATAAGCGTTGTTATAACAAAGCCCACAAGCACCGCCATAAACCTGTTGCTTGTCATTTTTTCAAGCAATACTTTCAGCTTGGCGCCCGCTGCGAGCTCAAGCCCCTCACCTAGGATTTTTATTCCGTAGAGTAAAAGTCCCAGACCGCTCAAAAGCGTTGCAATGTTTCCAAATCCCATTTATTAAGTCCTCAAATCCCGTTATTCGGCGTTTTTAAGCTGTTCGCTCTTTGCATACTCTTTTCCGTCCGCACCGAGATGATACGCACACTTGGTGTCGAAATCGATATGCTTTTTGTAAACTCTCGAATAGTTTATGTTTTTCTTCTTCATATAAACCTTGAACCATTCAAGGCGTTTGAGGAAATCCTTATATCTTCTGTTTTCGATATTTGTCCATGCAACCTCTGAGAAAGCGAGCGTTCTCGGGAATACGGAGAAGTCAAGCGCTTCTTTTGAATCAATCCATTCCGTCCAAAGCTCACACTCAAGACCCGTTGACCTCTGTTCGGGCTTTGTAAAGCCTACCTTTACCTTGTTGAAGTTATAGACCTTTTTAAGCGGAAGAATAGAATACTTTATATCGAAATAAAAATATGAAGTCGGAGAAATTATGATATTTCTCTGCGTTGCGATTTTTCTCACTTTAGCGATAGCATTCGGTCGCCAGAGCTGACATTCAATGCTCTTGTCAAGGGCGTCTCCCATACAGTCGTCCCACGCAACGGCGGTTTTACCGTACTTTTTAAGGATTTCCGCCACCCTGTTCATAAACCAAATCTGGAGGTCCTTGCCGTCTTTAAGTCCGAGCTTTGCTTTGAGCGCCTTGCACTTTTCGCAGTCGTCCCAGACCTTGTAGCCCTTAAACGCTTCGTCGCCGCCTATATGGAATTTCTTTGACGGGAAAAGAGCCGTAACCTCGCCCAGAAGAGCGTCCAAAAACTCAAAGGTCTTTTCGTTTCCGGCACAGAGTATTCCGTCGCTTACGCCGTTGATTGTAAGAACCTCTGCGGGCTCCGACTTACAGGAAAGCTCGGGTACAGCCGCAAGAATAGCTGTTGTGTGACCCGGAATGTCAATTTCGGGAATGACCTCAATTCCGAGTCTGCCCGCAAAGGAAACAATATCTTTAATTTCCTCCTGCGTATAATAGCGAGCCTCCTCAACATTGTCGTGCTCAAGACCGTAGCCCTTGAGATGCTTTGAGGTGCGCTTTGAGCCTATCGTGTTGAGCTCGGGATAAATTTTGCTTTCAATTCTGTAGCCCTGGTCATCCGAAAGATGCCAATGGAATTTATTGAGCTTTAAGAAAGCCATATTTTCAAGCAAATCCTTTATTTCGTCAACAGTGAAGTAATGTCTGCTGACATCAAGCATAAGACCTCTGTACTCGTTTTCGGGCTTATCCTTGATAATAAGCGTTTTAACATATGCCTTGCCGTCTCTTTTTTCAGCCTGCATAAGTATCATTTTAAGTGTAACCGCGCCGTAAAACGCACCCGAGTATGTGCCCGCCTTTATTATTATACCGTCGTTGGTAACATGAAGCTCGTATGCATCGTGTTCAAGCTCCGGAGTCTTTTTGAACTTGATTTCACCCTCGTTTTCAACGGGCTTTGTTTTAAGGTATTCTGTAAGATACTTACCCACGCCCACAAACTCTTCGGGGCAAAGAACAGCAGTGCCCGAAGAAACGGCATATTCGCTGTTGCCGCAGGTATAGTAATTCGGTTTCGGAATGATGTTGTACTTTGTCATAGCTTTCACCATAAAAATTTCCTTTGTATTTATAAAATGTGCCGCAAACGCAGTTACGGACATTTTAATTATAACAAATACAAAGGAATAAAGGAAGTCATTTTCAATTATTTTTAATAAATTTTTCGTACCATTCGACTATCTTGAACCGAGGCTCAAATTTGGGATTGCTTTTTACAATTTCATACTCACGCTCCGAGAGCACCTCGTCAAGCTCCGTGTCGCTCTCCGCCGCAGGCAAACACATCGGCGGGAACATTACGCACCACCAGTTATGACCCTGTCCGCTTCCGATTATAACATTGACCGCCTCATACTCTCCCGCAGGCAAGGTAACCTCGCCGTCATAGGTCTTTGTCGGAAAATAAGCGTTGCCGATATTAACCTTTACATCATAGTCGTAACCGTTTTCTTCGACGACCTTTTGAGCGACCTTTTCAAGCTCGTCCTTTACGGGAATCAGCTTTTCCTCTGCCTGCGCCGCACTCTCGCTGTTGTCAAAGTATTCCTTTCCCGCTTCAAGCACCGCATCCCTGACTTTAAGCTTCAGGCATTGGTCCTCCTCGGAATCGGAATTTGCGACAACATGCATTCTCAAAACGCTGTTTCGTATATCGTCGCAAGCCGAAGCAAACGACATTGTGCTGATAACGCAGGTTATTATAAACGCCGCGAGAACCGCAAGCTCAACGGTTAAAATTTTATTTTTTGTTTTCATATTATGTTCATTCCTTTCAGTAACGAAAGTATTGGAACAAACATAACGGTTTAATCATCTTTTTTCGATTTCTTCTTTTTCGCTCTGTGTAAGATACCTTGCTTCGCCCTCTGCCAAGGAGTTGTCCAAGGGTACATTTCCCATTTTAATGCGGCGCAGCGCAACCACGGTACTGCCCACCGCCTTGAACATTCTTTTTATCTGATGATACTTGCCCTCGAAAATCGTTATTTGCACCTCGGTCGTATCTTCCGACAGGAATTCAAGCTCCGCAGGCTTAAACACGGTGCCGTCATTTAATTCGATACCGCTTTCGAGAAGCGCCTTTTTGCTTTCGTCTATCGGCTTGTCCAATGATGCAATATATGTTTTCTTTATGTGATTTTTCGGCGAGAGTATCCTGTGTGCAAATTCGCCGTCGTCGGTAATAAGCACAAAGCCCGTTGTGTCCTTATCGAGCCTGCCTGCGGGAAAAAGGTTCCTTCTTTTCATATCCTCGGGCAGAATGTCAACTACGGTAACATCGCCCCTGCCCTCGCTTGCGGAGACAACGCCCTGCGGCTTGTTGAGCATAATATAAACATGCTCGCAGGTGTCGATTTCCGCACCCGACACCGTAATTGTGCACTTTTCGGTATCGACCTTTACGGAAACATCCTTTACCGTCTTGCCGTCGAGGGTAATTTCTCCTAAACGGGCAAGCCGCTTTATTTCACTGCGAGTGAATTTTCCGCTTTTCGATATTATCTTGTCAAGCCGTTCAACTGCCATAGTTTTCTCCGTTACTGCGAATTGTTTACAGGGCTTACAAAGCCGTGCATAAAGCCGTCAAGCTCAACAGAGCACACATCTCCGCCGATAACCTTGCCGTCGGAGACAAGAAGCGTTGCTCTTATGCAGTCACTGTCCTCATAGCCCGGATAGTTTGTAACCTTATAGGTCCACTTTTTTACTCTTTTAGAGCAGTAAGCCGTCAAATCAAAGCCCTGCTCTTTCTGAATTGCGTTATAGTTTTCATAAACATCGTCAAATTCGGCGGGAATAATAACTTCCTTTACCTCCAACGGCTCTTCGTCAACGCTCCAGCCGTATTGGGAAAGAAAAGCAATTCTCTCTTCGTCCGTGGAAGCTTTGAGACTTTTTTCGCCCGTGCTTGCCGCCGAAATGCTGTCCTTTGTCAGAAAAGCAAGGATTATACCCATTGCCAAAAGGCAGAGTATTATCCCCAAAAATTTTAGCTGACGCCTGTTTACCGAATATACAAACATATAAATTCACCTCGTACACAATTATATGCGACGAGGTGAAATATAATGCTTATTATCAGTCTTCTTTTGCCTGCTGAGCCGCAGCGTTTCTCAAAGACATTCTTGCTTTTCTTATCTCGTTTACAGAGTTCGTAAGAGCTTCGTCCGCCGTTGCAACAATGTGTTCAACATATTCGCCCGCACTTGTGCGCAAATCGTTTGACCACTTCTGCGCCTGCTCGGTCATATCGGAAGCGGTTGCTCTTGCCTGCTCGATAATCTCGGTAGCCTGCGTGCGTGCCTGCTGAAGAATGTCGGATGCGTTTTCCTCTGCCCTTTTTGTGATTTCGTGCTCGGAAACAATTACCTTTGCCTTTTCTCTCGCCTCGGCAATTATATCCTCGGAAGCCGCCTGAGCCGCGTCGAGAATTTCCTTTCTCTCCGAAGCAATCTTTCTCGCTTTCATAAGCTCGTCGGGCATATTGAGCCTGATATCCTCAATAATGGTCTTTATTTCCTCTCCGTCAACGGAAATCTTTGATGAAAAAGGAACATTTTTACTGTTTTCAAGGACATCCTCAATATTATCGAGTAAACTTTCTATACTCATTTCACATCTTCCTTTCTTATTCTTTCAATAATCACATCACTGATTTCGGGCGGAACAAAGGTAGAAATATCGCCGCCCAAACTGCATATGTGCTTAACAACGCTTGAACTGAGATACATATTCTCCGCTCTCGTTGTAATGAAAACCGTTTCCACTTCGTTATTCAATTCCTTGTTAATCAACGCCTGTTGGAATTCATATTCAAAGTCGGATACCGCCCTCAAGCCCTTAACAATGGCGACAGCGCCAATCTTCCTTGCATATTCCGCAAGCAAGCCGTCATAGCTGTCAACCTCGACATTTTTAAGGTCGTGAATGCACTTTTTTATAAGCTCGACTCTCTCCTCGGAGGAAAAAGAATAGCTGTCCTTTTTTTTATAATTTGTCATAACAAGGACAATAACCCTGTCGAATATTTTTGAACTTCTCGTAATAATGTCAAGATGTCCGAGTGTAACCGGATCAAAGCTTCCGGGGCAAATAACGGTTCTCAAAAAATCACCTGCTCACTTCTTGTGCTTATAGGTCGTAATCTTGGTTTTTGAGTATTTGTACTCCCTGTACTTTTCAAAATCTCCCGCAGACTCGGGCAAGACCTCGTTAAAATCGGTTTCGCAGACAACCGTTGCGTTTTCACTGCAACAGCCGACAACGCTTTCAAGCGTTTCGTCAATCAAGCCCTTATTGTACGGCGGGTCAAGAAAGACAATGTCAAATTTATTTCTTGAGTTCTTAATATAGCTTACGCTGTCCGCATTGAGAACAGTCGCCTTTTGAAAAAGTCCCGTAGTTTTTAAGTTGTCCTTTATTACTTCAACCGCCTGAGAGTCTCTGTCAACAAAAACGGCGTTTGCCGCTCCCCTGCTCAAGGCTTCCACGCCGAGCTGACCCGAACCTGCGAACAAATCAAGCACGCAAGCGTCTGTCAAATCAAACTGAATTATGCTGAAAATCGCCTCTTTGACACGGTCTGTCGTAGGTCTTACAACCTCGTCGCCCTCAAGCGTTTTCAGTTTTCTGCCTCTTGCCGAACCTGTAATAACTCTCATTTACGAATACTCCAACTTTCAGATACTGTTTTATTTTCCACATTTTCGACACAAATGTCAATAGTTTTTATCAAAATAATAACATACGGCGCAGTTCATCTGCATTCTTTGCCGTCTTTTCGACGCCGATTTCACGCAGCTGCTCCTCGTCACGGAAGCCCCAGAGCACGCCTATGCTGTCCATTTCCGCATTTTTGGCGGTCTGCATATCAACCTCGCTGTCGCCGATAAACACAGCGTCCTTTTTTTCAACTCCGAGCTTTTCAAGCGCAAGGTAAAGTCCGTCGGGCGCAGGCTTGTTGGGTCTGACGCCGTCGCTTCCGATAACCGTTTTGACATAGTCGCCGAAAAGTCCGCCGCAAAGCTCCTGTGCCGCAAAATCAATTTTATTTGTAACGATTGCAAGCTTGATGCCGTTTTCGTAAAGGCTTTTGAGCAAGCCGTCTATTCCGTCGTACGGCTTTGTCTTATTAGCCATATTGTGCTTGTAATGCTCGGTAAAATCGGAATAGGTTTTCCGGAACTGAGCCTCGCTTGCCGTGTCGGGAAGCGCTCTGTGGATAAGCTTTATGTTACCGTTTCCGACAAAACGCCTGACCTCGTCAACGGTTCTTGTCGGAAATCCGTTCTTTTTAAGAGCAAAGTTTGTGCTGTCGGCAAGGTCGTCAAGAGTGTTCAACAACGTGCCGTCCAAATCGAATATTACTGCTTTGTACATTTTCATCACCTTATTTATTATAGAACTTTACGACATTTTCCGCAAGCTCTTTATTTATTCCTTTAACCTCGCAAAGCTCCTCAACGGTAGCCTTTTTAATCGCGGAAACCGTCTTGAAATGCTTTAACAGGGCTCTTGCTTTCGCCTCGCCGATACCGTCGATTTTGGTAAGAGAGAGCGAAATAGTGCTTTTTGTGTGCTTTTTATGATGGTAGTCGATTGAAAAGCGGTGCACCTCGTTTTGAATATCCGAAACAAGCGTAAACACCTGCCGCTTTGAGTTTATCTCAATCTCGCCGCCGTCAAAGGCAATTGCCCTCGTATGGTGCTTATCGTCCTTAACCATACCGAAAACGGGAATATTAAGCCCGAATTCCCGAAGCACGGGCATAACGGCGTTTACCTGTCCCTCGCCGCCGTCAAGAAGAATTAAATCGGGCAGCTTTCCGAAACCGTAATCCTCGTTTTTGTCCTTATTGAGAACATACTCGTTGAAGCGGCGTGTGAGCACCTCGTTCATTGAGCCGTAATCGTCATTGGCAAAGGATTTAATCGCAAACCGTCTGTAAGCCTTTTTATACGGCTTTCCGTCCTTAAAAACTATCATACCGCCGACCGAGTCGGAACCTGCGGTGTGTGAAATATCGTAAGACTCGATATAGTCGGGCGTGCTTTTGAGTCCGAGAAGATTTTGCAGTTCTTCGAGCACAGCAACCGTCTTGCCGCTTTTGCCTTTATACAGCGCAAGCTTTTCCGTAGCGTTTTCCTTGCACATTTTTACGACCTCGACCTGCGTTCCCCTTGCAGGCACAAAGACCGTAACCTTTTTGCCTTTTTTGTCGGAGAGCCATCTTTCGAGGAGTTCTTTATCCTCCACATCGCCCTCGACCGTAACCCGCCTCGGGATATTGTTGCGCATACTGTAAAACGATGTGATAAACTCCGCACGCTGCGACTCGGGAGAGTCGTCCGAAGTGTCAAAGAAGAAATGCTCGCTGTCATACAGTTTACTGTCCGAGAACCTCAAAACCGCAAGGCAGGTCGTGCCGTCGTTTTCGGCACAGGCAAAGACATCCTGTTCCTCAATATTGTTATATACAACCTTTTGGCGGTCTTTCATTTTGTTTATCGCCGCTATCTTGTCCCTGTATTTTGCGGCGTTTTCAAAGTCGAGATTTTCAGAAGCCTCAAGCATTTTTTCGTTCAGTTCTTTTACGACCGACTGCGTGTCGCCCTTTAAGAAACGCAAAGCCTGATTGAAATTTTCATTATATTCCTTTTCGGAGACCTTACCCGTACAAACTCCGCAGCACTGCGAAATATAGTAGTTAAGGCACGGGCGTGATTTTCTGAAATCCCTCGGAAAGGTCTTGTTGCACTGATAAAGCTTAAATATCTTGTTTGCGGTGTCAACGCTCTGTTTGACCGCAAAAGAGCTCGTGTACGGTCCGATATATTCGGCGTTCGGGTCATCACTTTTTTGCAATACGGCAGAGATTTTTTTATATTTGTCGCCCGTTATCTCGATATAACTGTAACCCTTATCGTCTTTTAGGAGAATGTTGTACTTCGGCATATGCTGCTTGATAAGACTGCATTCAAGCACCAACGCCTCAAACTCGCTGTCGGTTACGATATAGTCAAAATGGTCTACATTCTCAACCATTTTAAGCACCTTAACCGTGTGCCTGTTCTGCGAGCCGAAGTATTGGCTGACCCTGTTTTTCAGTTTTTTCGCCTTACCGATATATATAATTTCGTCCTTGCGGTTTTTCATTATATATACCCCGGGCAAAAGCGGCAGGCTCATTGCCTTTTTCCGCAATTCGGGCATTTTAGCGTTCATATGCTCTCCTAAATAAAAAGGCACACCGATAAAAACCGATGCGCCCTAAATCGTGTGAATTTAATAATTATTCCTCAGCAAAGCCGGACTCAACAAGCTTAACAAGCTCTTCAACAGCCTGCTCCTCATCGGGACCGCCTGCGATAATACGGATTTCCGTTCCGCCCATAATTCCGAGTGAAAGGACGCCGAGAAGGCTCTTTGCATTAACTCTTCTCTCTTCTTTTTCGACCCAAATTGATGATTTGAACTCATTTGCCTTCTGAATGAAGAATGTTGCGGGTCTTGCATGGAGACCTACCTGATTTTGAACGAGCACATCTTTTGAATACATAATAAATTCTCCCCATATCATATTAAACTAAGTTAATTTCTTTTTTCGTTATCATATTATAGCACAAAACTTGTCCTCGTCAACAACTTTAGCACGATATATGGTGGTTTTTGAAATAATTCGGAGGTAATTCCAAAGCAAAGAGTTTTAAGAAGTTAATGTTTGTGCAAAATGACAATCGAGACACGAAAGAAATATGTAATATGTACAAAATCAGTTGTTTACCTTATGGTGTACGGGAGGCGTGTCTGCGGTTATTGCGCTGAAGGTATAGCCGCAATTCAAGTAATAATCAATAACCTCTGGCAGTGCTTCAACCGTCGTTCCCTTGGCTCCCGTATCGTGCATAAGCACTATGACATTGCTTGCCGACGGCACCTTTTTACAGTTGGCAACAATCGTATCCTTGTGCACCTTGTCGCCCGAAGCGTCGCCCGAAGAGCAGTTCCAGTCATAATAGACATATCCCCTCTCCGTTACGCCCTGCGTAAGCCTTGACATTATACCCGGGTTGTACTTTTTGCTTACGGTATTGCTTCCGCCGCCGGGAAAACGCATTATATTGCTTCGCACTCCCGTCTGCAAATATACCAAATCGGAAATATTCTGCAAATCCTCATAGAACGCCTCATCGGAGGAATAAATCTGCTTGTAATTGTGGGTGTACGAATGAAGTGCGATGGTGTTTCCGTTATCCACAATGTCCTTCATATATCCGTTATATGCAGTATTCTTGACAAAAAAAGTCGCCTTTATTCCGTAAGAATTAAGAATAGAAATAATTCTCGGAGTGTTAGGCGACGGACCGTCATCAAAGGTAAGATAAATTGTCTTACCTCCGCTTCCGGGCGGTACGGGCGCAGGCTCTGTTGCGGGAACGGGAGCGGCCGAAGCGGTTGCCGCCGCACTGTCGGAACGTTCCTTTTTCTTTAACGAAACCTGCCTGTTCAAATCTGAAATCTTTCGGTTGAGCTCTTCCTTTTCGCTTTCGTGGACGGAGTTCTGCTCGCTGATGCCGTTGGTGTACGACTCAATCTCACTGTTCTTTTGTGAAATTTCATCCTTATACGATGAAATTTCGTTTTGAGCGTTCGCAAGTGAGTTCATTACATTTATATCGTTATTTTTGGTTTTGCTGAATTTGTATGCGGTAAAAATGAGCAAAACCGACAGCAAAACGACCGCTGCCGAAAGCACTGCTATTATTATATTCTTCCTGTTTTTCCTGTTTGCTTTCATACGAACTCACCCCTGTTATTTTATTATACTTTGAGCGGTGTATAGAAGTCAACACCAAAAATAAAAGAGCCTATTGTTTCCAACAGACTCTCAAATTAAACATCGTTTACACTCCTAAAATCAAGCCTGCGGTCTTGAAATAAATAAGAAGCGAAATGGCGTCAACTATCGTTGTGATGAACGGGCTTGCCATAACAGCCGGGTCAAAGCCGATTTTTTTCGCCAATATAGGCAGGGTTGCGCCGACAAACTTTGCAAAAATTATTGTAAGCAGCATTGTAAAGCATACGGTAAGCGAGACAAAAAGTCCTACCCTGTCAAGAAGCATAAGCTTTGCGAAGTTTACTATTGCAAGAGTTATGCCGCAAAGAAGAGCAACTCTGAACTCTTTCCAAATGACCTTGAAAATATCGCCGAAATGTACATCGCCGAGCGACAGCGCACGGATAATCGTAACCGAGGACTGACCGCCGCAGTTACCGCCCGTATCCATAAGCATCGGGATAAACGAGGTAAGAACTATCTGTGCCTGCAAAGCGTCCTCAAAGGTTGTAATGATTTTACCCGTAAATGTCGCCGATACCATCAGCAAAAGAAGCCACGGGACACGCTTTTTCCAAGTTTCGACAATGCCCATTTTAAGGTAGGGCTTGTCTGTGGGCGTGATAGCCGCCATCTTTTCGATGTCCTCTGTGTTCTCGTCCTGCAAGACATCCATTGCGTCGTCGAATGTGACGATACCTACAAGGCGTTCCTCCTGGTCAACAACGGGAATAGCCATAAGGTCATACTTTTGGAACTTTTCGGCAACGATTTCCTTGTCCTCAAGCGTTGTGACGGAGATAACATTCGTTTCCATTATCTCGAACATCTTTTTGCTCTTATCCGACAAAAGAAGGTCCTTGACCGTTACAAGACCCAAAAGCTTTCTGTTGTCATCCGTGACATAACAGATGTAAATGGTCTCTTTGTCAACGCCGGTACGGCGAATTCTTGTAAATGCGTCGTCAACGGACATATATTTTTTCAAATCGACATACTCGATAGTCATAAGGCTTCCCGCGGAATCCTCGGGATATTTGAGTATCTCGTTTATGCTCTTACGAACCTCGGGGTCCGTGTGCATAAGAATACGCTTGACTACGGTTGCGGGCATCTCTTCGATTATGTCAACCGCATCATCGACATAAAGCTCGTCAAGCACTTCACGAAGCTCGGTATCACTGAACGCCTTGATAAGGAATTCCTGGTCGTCCGACTCCATATTGACAAATACATCCGCCGCAAGCTCCTTGGGCAAAATTCTGTAAACCAAAGGAAGAACATCCTGCGGAAGCTCTGAAAGCACCGAGGCAATATCCGCCTCGTTCATATCGGCGAGCATACTTTTCAATTCGTGATATTTTTTCTGCTGTAATAATTCGATAACTTTTTCGTACATATTGTTCCCTCCGAAAATCAAAAAATAAATAGGAAACAGAGTACATATCTTTTATTCCGAAAACCCGAACGCACGAGCGCTGCGAATTTTCACGGTACTTCGCGGAATAGGATCTGTACTTCTCACGCCTCCTGCGTCCATTGTTTTCACCTCACAAAATAAAAAAATCTCACGCCGAAGCAAAATTCGGCATGAGAAATTAGAGCGTTATTATCCGTTCAAGCTTTAGCATCAAAGGGCAATGAAACTGCGTTAAATTACACCTTGGTTTCGATGTAACCTGTTGACCTGCTTACAGTGTCTCCACTTTTCACGGCAGCAGTCCGTATCCATATTATATCTGCAAAAAACATAACTGCAAATTGCGGATAGCTTATCCCTTTGGTAGCCTTACCTACCGATTTTGTTCTGCGTATATATTATGGGTTTTTAATCGCAATTTGTCAACACTTAATCGGAAATTTGATTAAATTTTTTACTGCTTTGCGGTTTTTGCGTGCCTTGAAGCCCTGTCCTCCATAATAACAAGCTTTGTGCACTCCTCGATTATCTTAAACAGACCGCCGAAGGTTGCACGGAAAAGCTCCTTTGCGGGCTCGTCAACCGATTTCCATGTCTGTGCGGCGCCCTTAATCGAAGAAGCGAGATTTTTCGAGAAATTGGTAATGTTTACCTGACCCATACCCGCAATTACTTCGGTAAGAACAGTTTCAAAGTTCGTGCTGTGCTCGTCGTCTATTTTATAAATAAGCTTTTTAAGCACAAGGTCGGTTACCCTTGCAACAAATGTAAGCTCATCTCTTGTCAAGAACTGTGTGCCCTTTACCTTCCATGTTGACGGGTCATGCTGAAGCATACCCAAAAGTTTTGTGCTCTTTACGGGTATGTAATCGTCATCGTGAACAAGCAGCATTCCCACAAACGAGCTGTCGGGTACGAAGTGGCGGTATTTTTTGATTATCTCATTATACGGCTTTGAGTCGATATAATTATAGCTGTAAAAACCGGGACCGTCGTTGTTGTAAACTCTTGCAATCCTGTTGCGGACGCTCTCGTCGCAGTAGAGCGCACTGTGAAGCGCAACATGACCGCCCTTGGAATGTCCGCAGATGATAATATCGCCGTCGGGCAGTTCCTTTGCAACTCTTTCAAGGTAATCAACACAGAGCTTATGCGACGGAATACCCTTTTTGGTATAAATGTCAAGGTCCTCACGCCAGCCGACCCATGTGTCGTCCGTTCCTCTGAAAGCAACAACATTCGTGCCGTCGGGAAGAATAAAGGTCATTGCGGCAAACTGAACCGCAGGCTCGGGTCCGAAAACGCTCTCGCAGGCAAAGACCTTAACATCCTTATATCTCAAGGTGTCGGCAAGAGCCATCATTTTCTGACTTATGCGGTTATTCATTAAAAAGCCGGGAGAAATGTGCTTATATCCGTTATATGCAAACACCTTTCTGCACGCCTCGGAAAAGAGCATGGGCTTTTCGTTGAAGCCCTTATAGAGAACCTTTTCAAAGGGCATATAGAAAATTTCGCACAAAACAAGATTGTCAATGTCGGTAAACGGAAGCTCGTCAAACGATTTGTCTCCGTAACGCTTAATAAAGTCCATAGAAGTTGCCATACAGTTCACATACCTTTCCGAGAAATATTATATAATATTATTTTACCACTTAATGGAAAAAAGTCAATTATTTTATGAAACCGTATAGCATAGTGCTTAGCCGACCCTGTACTTTTCCGAATACAGACTGTACTTGGTCCGGTAATCGGCATCCTCCGACTTCACGGCTTTAAGCGTTTCGTGAATATTCAGGTTGTGCCTGTTTTTTTCAAGCACACAGCAGGCAATATTCGAGCAATGGTCGCTGACCCGTTCAAGATTTGTCAGCAAATCAGACCAGACAAAACCTACCTCCGCACTACATTTACCGTCCTGCATACGGAGAATATGCCGAGTCCTCAGCTGTTCTTTCAAATCGTCAACAACATCTTCAAGCGGTTCAACCTCCCTTGCCGTTTCAAGGTCTCCGTTTTCAAAAGCACGAACCGCAAGTGAAATGACCTCCTCGACTGCCGAAGTTATAATGTCAAACTCCTTTAATGCGTCCTCCGTCAAAGTAAGTCTTTTATCCCTGAGCTCCTCCGCCGATTCAAGAATATTTACCGCATGGTCGGATATGCGCTCAAAATCTCCTATCTGTTTGAGAAGTGCCGTGGTCTCCTCGCTCTGGTCGCTGTCAAGCTTTGAAGCGCTTATTTTTATTAAATATGTCCCGAGAATATCCTCATATCTGTCGCAGTCGTTCTCCGTTTCACGGATACTTCGAGCCAAATCGTTTGAATATCCCGTAAAGCTTTTTACAGCGTCACTCAATGCGCCTTTTGCAAGCTCTGCCATTTTTGAGGCAACGGTTTTGCTCTGCTCAATCGCAAGCGACGGCGTTACAAGCAATCTTTCGTCAAGCTCGTTGTAAGCTTCCTTTTTCTTGCCGTCAGGGACAATAAAGCATACAAGTTTTTCAAGCATACCGCCCAAAGGCAGCATAAGAAGCGTACAGAGCACATTAAACACCGTATGCACAACCGCAATCCCGAAAAGCGAAGCTGACTGTGAAAGAATAAGCGGTTTGAAAATCGCTTTTACGGCGCAGTAGACCGACAGCCATACTACCGTGCCGATTACATTAAAGGAGAGATGAACCATAGCTGCACGCTTGGCATTTTTGTTTGCGCCGACGGAAGAAATCAGCGCCGTTACGCAGGTGCCTATATTCTGACCCATAATAATAGGGACAGCCGAACCGTAAGTTACAGCACCCGTAGAAGCAAGCGCCTGTAAGATACCGACAGAGGCGGAACTCGACTGTATCACGGCAGTCAAAAGCGTACCTGCAAGCACGCCCAACACGGGATTTGAGAACATTATGAACATCTGCTGAAAGCTCTCGACATAGCGAAGCCCCGAAACCGCATCCGACATTGTCTCCATACCGAACATAAGCGTTGCAAAGCCGAGCAAAATCATTCCGCTGTCCTTTTTCCTATCATTCTTGCAGAACATATACAGAATAATTCCGACAAGCGCAAGCACGGGTGTAAACGACGATGGCTTTAACAATTTTATAAATGTATTGTCCGAATCTATTCCCGCAAGGCTCAATATCCACGCTGTCACGGTCGTGCCGATATTTGCGCCCATTATGACATTTATCGATTGCTTTAAGGTCATAAGTCCGGAGTTTACAAATCCGACTACCATAACAGTTGTAGCCGAAGAGCTTTGAATAACAGCCGTAACACCGAGCCCCGTTAAAAGTCCGGCTGTTTTGTTCTTTGTAAGCTTACCGAGCAGGGTTTTAAGTCTGCTGCCAGCACGGCGCTCCAACGCCTGTCCCATAACATTCATTCCGAACAGGAACAAGCACAAGCCGCCGATAAGCGATAAAAAATCAAAAATGTTCATACGGTTCTTCACTCCTTTTATACGAAGTCAAGATACCATATGAACATCAAATCCGTAAAAGCTTTATGTAAAATTCAGGTAAAATTTTCTGTTATTCCTTACCGCTTCCGTTTTTAGGAAATGTTACGGTAATCGAAGTACCTTTGCCGAGCTCGCTTTTAACATCTATTTCGGCACCGTGAATAATTGCGGCGTGCTTGACTATGGAAAGTCCGAGGCCCGTTCCGCCTATTTCCTTTGAATGGCTTTTGTCAACCATATAGAAACGTTCAAATATCCGTTCACGCTCATTTTCGGGTATTCCTATTCCCGTATCGCTGACACAAAGCGTTGCCGAATTCTCGTGATTTTCCACTTCAATTTTAACTTTTCCGCCGTCGTGATTATACTTTATCGCATTGTCGCAGAGATTATATACAATTTCATCTGCCAATTGCGGTATTGCAACAATCTCCGTCTTTTGACCTATAATTTCAAAGCTGACATTTTTCTTCTTTGCAATGTGTGCCAGCCGTTTCGCAGTATTTTTTACAACCTCGCACAAATCAACGGTCTGCCACTGTAAGCCGATATTTTGCTCATCAAGATGCGACAGCTTAATTATATCCTCTACCATTGAAATCATTCTAATGGCTTCGGAGTGGATTTTATCCGCAAATTCAGGTATATCCTCATTTTTTACCAAACCGCCCGCAAGCAATTCTGCGCAGCCCGATATTGTCTGCAAAGGCGTTTTGAGTTCGTGCGAGACATTTGCGGTAAACTCACGCCTTGTAGCCTCCGCCCTTTCCTTTTCGGTAATATCAAAAATTACAAGCGTAATTCCCCTGACTTTTCCGTTTGTAATTACGGGATTTGCATTAAACTGATAATTTTTGCCGTCAATGGGCACGGTCTTTTCCGCATGTTCGCCGTTACCCGCCTTTTTGAGCAAGGCTTGAAGCTTCTCGCTGTTATTAAACAAAAGCAGGTCTTTTCCGATACTGTACTTGGTTATTCCGAGCGTTTTGCATGCCGAACCGTTAATGCTCAAAACCGCACCGTTTTTATTGAGCACCACAATTCCCTCCGCCATATTCTCGGTTGCGGTGTTAAATTCTTCTTTTTTGCGTTCAAGCTCTTTTCTCTGTTTTTTTAACTGTTCCTGCTGTGCGGTAATGCGGCTGACCAGCGGAGAAAGCTCCTCATATACAGGTTCGTTCGAGGGATTTTCTGTATTGAGAGAATTGAGCGGAGCTATAATCTTTTTTGAGAGTCTCAACGAAAAGGCAACTGAAAGTATAACGGCAATAAGAACCACAGCAAAAATCGGCTGCAACATTCCGTAAATCAAGGTCCACCAAGTGAGATGTTCTGTTGACAGGCGCAGCACATAGCCGTCAGAAAGCCTTTTTGCACAGTAGAGTCGGCGTTGCATAAGGGTGTCGGAATAGCGCGAACTCTCCCCCGTGCCCTCCGAAAGTGCCTGCCTTACCTCCTCCCGCTCAAGATGATTTTCGCCCGTTGCGCTTCCCGACTTGCTGTCATACAGAACAGAGCCGTCAGGAGCGATATATGTAATTCTGTAATCTGAATATTCGGGATTTTCAATGCACGCAATCCCGCCTGCTTCCACGGCATCTGCGGCTATTTCCGTCGCCGACCTTAACTGCCGCATTTGGGAATCGGAAAAATAGCCGTACAGAGCGATAAAAAAGATAAGTACACAGGACAACAGGACAGCTGCCGAGGCTATGAATATAGAGCGGAAAATCTGTTTTTTCACTCTTTTGCCTCCAATCTGTAACCAACGCCTCTTACGGTTTCAATCATTTCTCCTGCTTTTCCGAGCTTTGTGCGAAGCGTTCCTATATGTACATCAACCGTTCTTGTCTCGCCCATAAAGTCAACGCCCCATATCTTAGCCAAAAGCTTTTCTCTTGAAAACACAACGCTCTCATTTTCGCAAAGCAGCTTCAGGAGTTCAAATTCCTTTAGTGTAAGCGTTACCTCATTGCCGTTTACTCTTACCTTGTGGCATTCGCTGTCAATTTCGATATTGCCTGCTTTTGCGGAAGCCGTCTTTACAGGCTCACATCTTCTCAAAACCGCTTTAACTCTTGACACCATTTCCATCATACCGAACGGCTTTGCAATATAATCGTCCGCACCGTTGTCAAGTCCGAACACCTTATCGTATTCCATACCCCTTGCGCTTGCCATTATCACGGGCAAATTTCTTGTGGCACTGTCAGCACGAAGTTTTTTAAGAATTGATATTCCGTCCTCGCCGGGAAGCATAATATCGAGCATAACAAGCTCGGGCATTTCGTTTTTAAGCGCCGCATAAAAATCTTCCGCCTGCGAAAAGCCCTTTGCCTCAAAGCCCGACGCATTCAGGGTATATACCATTAAATCACGGATACCGTTGTCGTCCTCTACGCAGTAAATCACAAAACCACTCCCGTATTTTTATAGTTTAATTATAATACACCGACAATCGGTTGCATAGCCTTTCAATGTAAAATCGTTGTAAAACTTTATCCTTGAAAGGAACCGTAAATGTATGTTAATATAGCTAAAGGAGGTTTGTCATATGGAGCAAAATAAAATATGGCTTGATTGGGCTGTTGAGCTGCAAAGCCTTGCACAGGCAGGTCTTACCTACGGAAAAGATGTTTACGACAAAGAGCGTTATGAAAGAATAAGAGAAATTTCGGCTGAAATATTGTCGCATATGTCGGAAATACCGCTTGAAAAGGTAAAGGACATTTTCTGCAACGAAACAGGCTATCAGACGCCGAAAATCGACACGAGGGCAGCTATATTCAAAGAGAATAAAATACTTCTTGTGCGTGAAAACAACGGCACCTGGTCGCTTCCGGGCGGTTGGTGCGATGTGAATGTTTCCGTAGGCGAAAACACCGTCAAGGAAGTCAAAGAGGAAGCTGGTCTGGAGGTTGAAGTCGAAAGGCTTATTGCGGTACAGGACCGTGCGAAGCACAACAAGCCGCTCTATGCCTACGGAGTATGCAAAATTTTCTCGCTTTGCCGTGTTATCGGCGGAGATTTCAAAGAGAACATCGAAACCACGGGCTTTGAATATTTTGCCGAGGACAATTTGCCTCTTCTCGCAGGCGAAAAGAACAACGAAGAGCAGATTAAAATGTGCTTTGACTGTTACAGACATGCCGATAAGTGGGAAGTAGTTTTTGAATAAAGAAAGTCGTAAAAAAACGCTTTGTACCGTGTGATACAAAGCGTTTTTGTTTATAATGCGAATTTTTCTATTGCTTTGCCGACGCCGTTGTTTTCGTTGGAGTCGGTTATATAGTCGGCGGCTTCAAGCACGGGACGCTGTGCGTTCTTCATTGCAACGCCGAGACCTGCCCTTTCGACAAGAGTAACATCATTATAACCGTCGCCGCAAGCCATAATTTCCGAGCGGTCAAGATTGAGATATTTCCCGAGTTCACGCAGAGCCACACCCTTGTTCATATTTTTGGGAGCAACCTCTAAAAAGAAAGGCTCGGAACGGAAAATCGTAACGCCTTTAAGTTTTTCGCTCATTTCGATTTCGGCTTTTTCAAGCAAATCGGGTTCGCCCGTTATCAAAAATTTGGGTACGGGATATTTTATCTCTTCAAGCAGATTATCCGTCCTTTTGACTTCAAGCTTATTTATGCCGATTTCAAGCTCAAAATACTTGTCATTTGCCTTTTGAGTTATTGCAATGTCGTCCTTATAGGTAGTCAGCGGCACGCCGAGAGAGTCGGCAATGTCGATTATCTCCTTAACCTGTTCAACCTCGATATTTTTCTGATATACAATCTTTCCCGTGTGTAAGTCGGTAATTCTCGACCCGTTATAGGAAATAATATATCCGCCCCTGTTGCACAAATCAAGCTCGTTTATATATCTTTCAATGCCCTTGCTGGGTCTGCCCGAGGCTATGGCGAAAATGCCGCCTTTATCTATAAATTTATCTATTGCACTCTTGGTTTCGGGCAAAAGCTCCTTTTTCTTGTTTACAAGAGTGCCGTCTATATCGCTTACCACAAGTTTAATACTCATTTTATCACCGTTCTATATTTTATCATTTACCCGAATTTTTTCAATTCGGCATTAGCACGATATTTTTCCGTAAATCAACAATTTTTTATTACCTTTGACAAAATTTACCGCTTTCTTTGGTATTCAAGCAGCTCGTCCAATTTTCTGTGCAGGTTTTCAAGTATAATTTCACATTTCAGGTTAACCTTGAAATCGTTTTCCGCCCTGTCTCTGTCCTTTTGCTCCTGCCGTTTCTGGCTCATCATAATAAGCGGCGCCTGGATTGCCGCAACACACGACAATACAAGGTTAAGCATTATAAACGGATACGGGTCAAAAGGGTTTTTAAGAAAATACACATTAGCCAAAATCCATATAATCAGAAAAGCCGTAAAAGCTATTATAAAGAACCAGCTTCCCGCAAACTCCGCCAGCTTGTCCGAAGCCTTTTGACCGAAGGTAACCTTTTTATCGTCGGAAAACGATATTTTGTTTTCAAGCAAAAGCTCGGTTATTTCATCGTCTGACATATCCTCTCGTACATCTTTGAGAATTTTCCCCAAAAGCTCGTAATGAGTCATTTTTCTCCCCCGTTCTGTTCATATTTATTATAAATAAAAGAGCGGGAAATATACAAAAAAAGCATCAGCCGAGCTGATGCTTTAATCGTAAATGTAAAATTATCTTTCCTCTCGGAAATATGAAAGTCCGAGGCTCTGCGGGGGCTGATTTTCTTTCTTCTGACGGATGCTGATAAGGATAAGAACAACTATCGTAACAAGGTACGGCAGCATCTTGATAAGCTCCTTTGCCGCAGGCGAAAGTCCGGGGATATATACGCAAATGATATAAAGTCCGCCGAAAATGAAAGAACTGAGAATTGCCGATTTCGGCTTCCAAATTGCGAAAATAACAATTGCAACCGCAAGCCAGCCTCTGTCGCCGAAGCCGTTGTTTGTCCAAGCGCCGCTTGTGTAGTCCATTACGAAGTAAAGTCCGCCCAAGCCTGCGATGGCACCGCCGATACAGGTTGCAAGGTATTTATATTTTGTAACGCTGATGCCTGCCGCGTCGGCAGTTGCGGGATTCTCGCCGACCGCTCTGAGGTTAAGACCCACTCTTGTTCTGTTGAGAACAAAAGAAGCTACCAAAGCGATTATAATCGCAAGATAAGCCAAAAATCCAAATGAAAGGAAGGTTTCGCCGAAAAGTCCGAGCTTGCTTGCAAACGGAAGCGAAGCCTTATAGCAAAGACCTGTTTTGATAAGAGAAATCGAACCCGTTTCTCCGAAAAGGCTCAAAAGAGAACCGCCGAAGAAGTTTCCGATACCGACGCCGAAGGTTGTAAGCGCAAGACCCGTTACATTCTGGTTTGCCCTTAAAGTAATTGTAAGGAAGCTGTAAATAAGGGCAAGCAACGCCGAACCGATAAGCGAAGAAAGCAAGGGAATAATAACCAAAAGGAACGAATTGGGGTTATCTGCGGAATGTTCGTAAATATATCCGCCGATAATGCCCGAGATACCGCCCATATACATTATTCCGGGAATACCGAGGTTTAAGTTACCGCTTTTTTCGGTAATGATTTCGCCTACCGAGCCGTAAAGAAGCGGAATGCTCTGAATAATTGTCGCATTTATAAAAGTCAAAATTGTCGTGAGCATTATTTAACCTCCTTATGCTTTGATCTGAAATTAACTTTATAGTTAATGAAGAATTCACTGCCGATAATGAAGAAAATGATAATTCCCGTCAATATATCGGAAATGCTTTCGTTCAAACGGCATACGGTGGCAATTTCGCCCGCACCCTTTTGAAGGAATACTATAAGGAACGAGGTAAGAACCATAATTGCAGGGTTAAACTTTGCAAGCCATGAAACCATAACCGCCGTAAAGCCCATACCGCCTGCCGTATCCTTGGTAATGGTGTGGTTTGTACCCGAAACGAGCAGGAAGCCCGCAAGTCCGCACATTGCGCCCGAAAGAACCATGGTACGGATAATAACCTTTTTAACATCGATTCCGATGTATCTTGCGGTGTTTTGGCTCTCGCCGACGACCGTTATTTCATAGCCCTGCTTGCTGTACTTTAAGTAGATATACATAACTATCGTAAGCACCGCAACTATAAGAATATTTATAAGATATTTCTGACCGAAGAGAGTCGGCATCCAGCCTGCCTGTGAGCTCATATTGATAACGCCCATTACAGCCGAGCCGCTCGGTACCCAATACATAATGCAGAACGATACAAGCTGAATTGCAACATAGTTCATCATAAGCGTAAACAGCGTTTCGTTAGCGTTCCACTTTGCCTTGAACACTGCGGGAATGAGACCCCAAACGATACCTGCCAATATACTTGCCGCAAGCATTATGATTATAAGCAATGCGTTGGGCATTGAGTCCTTTATGTAGAACATACAAGCTGCAGAAGCAAGACCGCCGACAAGCACCTGGCCCTCCGCTCCGAGGTTCCAAAACTTCATTTTGAACGCCGGTGTAACAGCAAGCGAAATGCAAAGAAGCATTGCAAGGTTCTGGAAAAGAGACCTGATTTTTGTCATTGAACCGAAGTTGCCCGTTACCATTGCCTTAAAGACCTGTACGGGGTTATAGTGTGTAAGAAGCACTATAACAACAGATGAAACAAGCAATGAAATTACAATGGCAAGAATACGGATTCCCCAAGCCTTAACCTCTGAAATATTGCCCCTTTTGGTAATATGGATTAAAGGCTCGTGACCGTGTTTTGAGCTTTTACTCATTTTCCGCACCTCCGTTCGTCTGAGTCATAAGATAACCGATTTCCTCTTTCTTGGCTGTTCTGCCGTCAACGATACCCGTTATTTTACCCGAGCCGATAACAAGAATTCTGTCGCAAAGCTCTATAAGAACATCCAAATCCTCGCCGACAAAGATTACGGCAACGCCGTGCTCCTTTTGCTGATTCAAGAGGTTATATATTGTATATGATGAGTTGATGTCAAGTCCTCTTACGGGATAAGCCGCCATCAAAACCGTGGGAGCCGCCGCAATTTCGCGTCCGACAAGAACCTTTTGAACATTACCGCCCGAAAGCCGTCTTACGGGAGTGTTTGCGCTCGGAGTTACAACCTCGAGCTGCTCGATTATCTCGTCTGCAAGGTTTTTCGGTTCTTTTCTCTGCAAGAAGAAAGATTTGCCCTTTTTATAGCTTCTCAAAAGCATATTATCGACAATACCCATATTGCCGACAAGACCCATACCGAGCCTGTCCTCAGGAACGAAAGAAAGACGAACGCCGAGGGAACGAATCTGAAGCGGAGTTTTGTCACGGAGGTTTTCAACGGTATCGGAATCGGGAACATTGTAAAGGATTTCACCCTGTTCGACATTCTGAAGTCCCGCAATGGCTTCGAGCAGCTCACGCTGACCCGATCCCGCAATTCCCGCAATACCGAGGATTTCGCCCGAACGCGCCGTAAACGAAACATCGTCAAGCATCTTAACGCCCTCACGGTTTGTGCAGTTGAGGTGCTTTACGACAAGTCTGTCCTTGGGATTTTTCGGTTCGCTTCTGTTGATATTGAGGCTTATCTTTTTGCCGACCATCATTTCGGTAAGCTCGCTCTCATTGGTTTCTGCCGTGATTACCGTGCCGACATATTCGCCCTTTCTGAGAACCGAAACCCTGTCGGAAAGCGCCAAAACCTCGTGGAGCTTATGAGTGATGATAATTATCGTTTTTCCGTCTGCTTTCATATTGCGAAGCACCGAGAAAAGCTTTGTCGTCTCCTGCGGAGTGAGAACCGCCGTAGGCTCGTCGAGGATAAGAATATCCGCACCTCTGTAAAGAACCTTAATAATTTCAACCGTCTGCTTCTCCGAAACGGACATTTCATGTATTTTTTTATTCGGGTCAATATCAAAGCCGTACTTTTCGGCAATCTTTGAAACCTTTTCTGTGGCTTTTTTGATATTGTAGCCGCCCTTTTCATTAAGTCCGAGAACAATGTTTTCCGCCGCGGTAAACACATCGACAAGCTTGAAATGCTGATGTATCATACCTATCTTATAGTCAAAGGCGTCTCTCGGAGAACTGATAACCGCTTCCTCGCCGTTTATGAAAATCTGACCCTCGTCCGGATAATAAATTCCGGAAATCATATTCATAAGCGTGGTCTTGCCGCTTCCGTTTTCACCGAGTAACGAAAGGATTTCGCCCTTGTACGCACACATATTTATGTTGTTGTTTGCGACAACGGAGCCGAATCTCTTCGTGATGCCTTTCAATTCCAAAGCAACTGTACTCATTGATTTTTTCCTTTCTTCCTTTATAGCTTCAACTTAATTCCGAAAACAAAAAAGCCGTAGTATCTGCGGCTGTCCTCTTTTCAAAACTAAACTATGCTGTTTTATAAAAAACAAATTCGGGCGGAGCGTAAACTCCGCCCGAAAAGTGAATTATTTAATTGATGCAGTATCTTCGGTAATGCCGTCGATTACAATATCAAAGTAAGGAGCTGAACGGTATTCCGACTCGTGGAAGTAACCGTCTGCAACAGCCTCTGTATCGGGTGTGAATGCAGCGTCTGTATCAACATCAGCCATATAAGTTGTAAGAGTTGCGCCCTTAACTGTGAACTTCGAGGTATCGAATACCTTCAAAGTGCCGTTTTCGAGCTCAGCCTTAACTTCGTCAAGCTTAGCCTGTGTGCCCTCAGCCGCAACAGCGGTGTTGAGCTCTGTAAGCTGAACCATACCGTCCTTAAGAGAACCTGTGTAGTCAGCGGGAACAGCTGTGCCGTTTACTGCTGCTTCGTACATCATCTTGAAGTAGGGAGCCCAGTAAATCTTTGAAGAAATAAGAGCAGTGTTCGGACCCATTGAAATGGTGTTTACATTGTAAGCAACGTTCGGAACGCCCTTCTCTTCACAAGCCTTGGGAGCGCCCTCCGAGTCAGCGTGCTGAGAAATAAGTACGCATCCGTCGTTGATAAGCTTGAGAGCAGCTTCACGCTCAAGAGCGATGTCGAACCAAGAGTTTGTATATGTAACCTTCATCGTTGCGCTCGGGCAAACAGAGCGTGCGCCGAGATAGAATGATGTGTAGCCCGATTTAACTTCGGCATACGGGAAAGCGCCTACATAGCCGATAACAGCCTGATCAGCGGTAATCTTGCCCGAAGAAATCATTTCGTTGAGCTTCAATCCTGCTGCAACGCCTGCAAGATAACGGCCCTCGTAAATGCTTGCGAAAGCATTGTGGAAGTTAGCAAGCTTTTCTGTGTGAGCCATTGTACCTGTTGCATGATAGAACTGAACGTCCGGGAACTCCTTGGCAGCCTGAAGAACATAAGTCTCATGACCGAAAGAGTCTGCAAAGATTGCGGTACAACCTGCCTCAACAAGCTCGGAAGCTGCATTGTAGCAAGCGTCTGTCTCGGGAATGTTTGTCTTGATAAGAACCTGCTCGTCGGTAAGACCGAGTTCCTTCTGAACATCCTTGAGAGCGTTGATGAAGTTTGCGTCGTAAGTCGAGTTTTCATCATGGAGACAGATAAGACCGAGTTTAACATTGCTTGTCTTTGTGTCGTCCTTGGTGCCGCCGCAAGCCGCAAATGAGAAAATCATTACAGCAACGAGAGCAAGCGCCAAAATTTTGGTGAACTTTTTCATTTTTTGACCTCCAAAAAATATTTTAACGGGCTTCCCCGTTTATTAACATAATCAACGTCTGAAGACGATTTCCCCTGTTTCGTCGTTCATTGACTCAACAATGGCAAGCGATTCCACACGCACGCCCTGTTTTCTCAAATTTTCGCCGCCGGGCTGGAAACCTTTTTCGATTACGATTCCTGCGCCGACAACCGTCGCACCTGCCTGCTTAATTATCTTGATAAGACCCTCGAGAGCCTTACCGTTGGCAAGAAAGTCGTCGATTATGAGGATTCTGTCCTCGGGCTTTATATAGTTTTTGGAAACTACGATTTCGTATTCCCTGCCGTGAGTGAAGGAAACGACCTTGCTTGAATAAACATCGTCCGACAGGTTGCTTGTCTTGTTCTTCTTTGCAAAAACAACGGGTATATTATTAAAAGATTGCGCAGTTACACACGCTATACCGATGCCCGAGGCCTCTATGGTAAGGATTTTTGTAACGTCGCAATCTTTGTAAAGTCTGGCGAATTCCGCACCTATTTCCGAATAAAGTTTTACATCTATCTGATGATTAAGGAAGCTGTCAACCTTAAGGACATTGCCCTTTTTGACAATACCGTCTTTCAAAATTCTCTGCTCAAGTAACTCCATTTTCCCCTGCTCCCAAAGCTTCAAAAATAATATATTAGTATATTACTATATTCGACATTATTTTTCAAGTGTAAAATAGCACAAATAAAAAGATACAGGCGGTCAAAATTTTGACCGCCTAAGCAATTATATACCGATTGTGAGTATTTCAAAGGGCTTATACTCAATTTTGTCGCTCTCGAAAAGGACATCTTCAAGCATATTCATAACCTTTACGGGCTTGGGGAATGTGAGCGTTCCCCTCTTCCCGTCCTGCTCGGAAAGTCTTACGACAACATGCTTTCCGTCCTCGGACTGCTTCATAGCCTGCAAGAACAGACCGGGGAATGTATTTGCACACGAAACATCGGCTTTTGTAAGAGGAATATTGTATTCAAAAGCCTTGTTGTTTATCTCGGCATCAACGAACGAACCCAAATGCGGCATAATCATATAGCAGAAATCGTGCTTGCCCATATCGCTTTCGATATCGGGGCGAACCGTTCCCCTCAAAAGACTTAAAGACATGGAATTTTCGCAAAGACCTACGCCGTACTTGCCCTCGTTTATAAGCGCAACGCCGCCGCCCTGCTCCGCAAGGTCAACCCACTTGTGATGGCATACCTCAAAGCGTGCTTTCTGCCATGAAGTGTTGGAATGGGTTTCACGCTTGATATAGCCTGCGCTTGTGTCGCACACAGCCTCTCTTGTAAGAACCTTGCAGTCGTACTGTGCCTTGACAAGACGGTGTCTCTCTTTCCAGTCGACGATATTTTCGACCTCAATTCCTCTCGAACGGCGGAACAGGCGGATAACTCTTTTCCATTCGCTCTCGCCTATTGCGACAGTTGCCGTGAACTCCGCCGACTCGCTGTCCTTATGAGTGAGCGAAAGGTTTTCGGTTACCTCGGGGATAATTTCCTTATCTTTATAATTCGGAAGTATATCCCATGCGTCATATACGCCGGGATTGTCCTCATAAACCTTGAGCTTGTTGAACTCTCCGTCTGCCCATTCTCTCTCGTTTTCCTTGTCATAAAGGCTTAACATACTTCCGTCCGAATTGAATTTTATACGGTAAAACGGTGTTTCAACGCAGTCGCCGACGGATATCCAATCGGAATTATCGGTTGTTTCGTCAAATATTTTTCCGTTTGACAGTGCGGGAAGCGACGGAATTGCCCAAAAGCCTTTTTTTCCGTGTCTTACGGTTCTGCCGTTTTCGTCCTCGATAAATGTAAGTGAGGTTCTGTCAAAGTTCAGCGAGTTAAAGTAATTTTCGCCCGATTTGATAACCGCGTCAAGCTGTTCGTCAACCCATTCATAGTCGGCTATCGCATCCTTATACACGGGATTGATATGGCTGCCGGGCAAAATATCGTGAAATTGATTTATAAGCAGCTTTTTGTAGCATTCTTCAAGGAGCTTTAACGGATACTCGGTTCCCGTCGCCGCACGCAGAACGGATATTATCTCCGCTTCGCGCAGCTTGTATTCAAGCCTGCGGTTATACTGCTTGAGAACGGATTTTGTGGTAAATGTGCCCCTGTGCATTTCAAGGTATAATTCGCCATCCCACTTTTCGAGTTTACCGTTGTTTTTGAAGTTCTTTTCAAGGAATTCCTTACCCGAAACATGCTCTGTTTTAGGCATAGCGGAAATCTTGTCAAAGCGCTTCATCATTTCAATCATTTCCTCGGTAACGCCGCTGCCGCCGTCGCCGTAGCCGAACATCGACATAGTCTGTCCGCCGGTATTCTTGTCCTGATAAGCCTCCCAGTTTTCCTGTATCTGCGAGGGCATATTCCATGTTATGAAATGTGTGGGCGGAACGCAGGCATATACCTCGCTTGCGTCAATGCCCTTCCATATAAAGTTATTGTGCGGAAATCTGTTTGTGTCGTTCCAGGTTGACATCTTGTTGGAAACGAAATAGTCAATTCCGCTCTTTTTGAGTATCTGCGGCAAAATCCAGCTGTTGCCGAACACATCGGGAAGCCAACAGTTGTTTACGGTAATTCCGAATTTTTCCCTGAAATACTTCTGACCGTAAAGGCACTGCCTTATGAGGCTCTCCGCAGACGGAATGTTACAGTCGGGCTCGACATACATACCGCCAACGGGCTCAAACTGACCGTTTTTGATTTTTTCTTTAAGCTCCGAGAACACCTCGGGATAATACTTTTCAAGTGTTTCGTAGGTGTAAGCCTGCGTATGAGTGTATTTGAAATCGGGGTATCTGTCCATAAGACGGAGCTGAATGAGCACGGTACGCAGATTTTTCTGCACGGTGTGTATTCTTCTCCAATAATACGCAAGGTCAAGGTGGGAATGAGCCACAAGAGCCACATCACCGTTACCCTTATAATCCGTATTGGCGTAAATTACATTTTCTATGTACTCTTTTGCCTCCTTAACGCCCGTCACATACTCCTCGTTATCGAAGTTTATGCAATTCATTGCGTTGTTGAGCTCACGGTTGAGGAACGCTCTGTAATCCTCGTTAAAATAGTCGCTGTTTGCAATATCGAGAAGCACCTCAAAGTCATAGACAAGGTCGAGCACCTCATGGTCAATCGTTGCAAGGTATGCGCCCTCGAATATCTGACGGCAGCCCCTTACGGAAAGGGATTCGGGGTTTCTCTCGTCGTCGGGCTTTGAGCGGTTGTAGCCCTGCATTTCAAAATGCAAATCGTCGCTGTCAACATATCCCGAAAGCAGCACCCTGTCCCTGTTCGGGTCAACGCCGCCTACATATTTACCGTTTACCTTTATTATGATTTCCGCCGCCGTTTTAAGCGTGAGCCAAAGCTCCTTGCCCTTTAATGAATCGGGCACCCTAACATCGCCCTTGATAAACGCCGTACCGTCGGGAGTAAAATACATATCTCCCCTTTTGAGCGGTCTGTAATCGTCGGAGTAATATTCGTAGTTCATCTCCGAAACCTGCCTTGCGTCTCTTATCTGCAAGGTGTCGATTTCGTATTTGTCACGGACAATATATCTTTTAAGCCATCCGAAGCGAAGCTCTGTCCATTCCTCGGGACGCATACTTCTTCTGACTACCTTTATGTGTGCCATTTATTTTCTCCTTACTTATCCCAAAAATACGGCTTTTTCCTTACCGCCTTTATCTTTACGGTCTCGCCTTGGTCCTTTTTGATTTCACTCTCTATCCAGGCAACGCACCGCTCAAGGATAAGACACTTTGAGCACTCGCCCCTGAAAATGAGCTCAAGCGTTTCGCCGTCAAACGACGAAAACTCGACCCAGCCGCCGTCGCCCTGAATTTTGGGATTTATAATGTTTTCTATATAATTTCTCATCTTATCCTCCGACAACGCTTGTAAGCTTACTTCTCAGCTTTTCGAGCGTCTTTTCCGCTTCGTTCCTGTCGCTTTCGCAAACGGAATAGTATATTTTAAGCTTAGGTTCGGTGCCCGACGGTCTTACCGCAAACCAGGTTCCGTTTTTGAATATAAATTTCAAAACATTTTCTTTCGGCAAATCGCCTATGCCCTGTGAATAATCGACAACCTCGTCTATGCCGTCGAACATAGACTTACCGTCCGCCCTGAAGGTGTCCATAAGTGCTTTTATTTTCTTTGTGCCGTCAATGCCTTTAAGCACAAACGAGTCAAGGCTGTCCATATAATATCCGTACTGCCTGTACAGCTCTTCAAGTGCGTCAACAAGCGTTCTGCCGTTATTCTTATGATAAGCCGCCATCTCGCAGATAAGCATTGAAGCGACAACGGCGTCCTTGTCCCTTGCGTGTGTGCCTACAAGGTAGCCGTAGCTTTCCTCATAGCCGATTACAAACTCTTTCTCGTTTGATTTTTCGTAAGCGTTTATTCTGTCGCCGATATACTTAAAGCCCGTAAGGGTCTGCACAACATTCAAGCCGTATTTTCTGCCTATATTAGCTCCGAGGTCATTGGTAACTATTGTCTTTACAAGCGTTGACTTTTCGTTGAGGCCGTCTTTTTTATGCGAAAGCACAAAATCGACAAGCAGTGCGCCCATCTGATTGCCCGTAATAAGCCTGTACTCGCCGTTATGCAAAACAGCCGTACCCACCCTGTCGCAGTCGGGGTCCGTTCCGAGCACTATATCGGCATTTTCACGCTTTGCCTGTTCAATACCCAAGGTAAGGGCGTTCTTTTCCTCGGGGTTCGGCGAACGCACGGTGGAAAAATTGCCGTCGGGAAGCTCCTGCTCCTTTACGACGGAAACATTGAAATCACGGAGAACGGTTCTTACGGGAATATTGCCCGTGCCGTGAAGCGGCGTATATACAATTTTAAGCTCCGACTTTTCACGGTAAAGCGACTGCGTTTCGACAGCCTTTATAAATGCGTCGAGAACCTCTTTGCCCACATATGAGAAAAGTCCGTCCTTTTCCGCTTTTTCAAGGTCTGCGTGACCTACCTTTTCAATCTCTGAAACGGCATTTACATATGTAATGACCTTGTTTGCAAACCTCGGCACAAGCTGACAGCCGTTTTCGTCGTAAATTTTATATCCGTTATACTCTTTCGGATTGTGGCTTGCGGTTACGACGACGCCCGCAGTACAGTTAAGATGCTTTACCGCAAATGAGAGCACGGGTGTCGGCATAAGCGTATCGAAAAGATATGTCTTAATGCCGTTATATACGAGCACCTCTGCCGCAAAGGAAGCAAACTGCCTTGAATTGTTGCGAGAGTCATAGGCGATAACAACGCTTTTATCTCCGTCAAACTCACTGTTGAGATAATCCGCAAGTCCCTTTGTCGCCTTGCTGACGGTATATTTGTTCATTCGGTTTGCGCCTGCGCCCATTATTCCGCGGAGTCCGCCGGTACCGAATTCAAGATTTTTATAAAACCTGTCCTCGAGCTCTTTTTCGTCCGTTATTTTTTCAAGCTCCGAACGGGTATCCTCATCAAACGAAAGCCATTTTTCGTATTCTTTTTTCCATTCCATAATTTTGTCCGCCTTTCTTTTCAAAATTTTATCACAATGCTTTTTTTCAGTCAATAAAACAGTTGCTTTAATTATAAAAATTGTTATAATAAAAGAAAGGTATTAGGAGGTTTCTTATGGAAAAGTTCAAAATAAGCATGGAATACAAAGCGGGCAACACCGTTTATCAAACAAATCTTTTTGAGACGCCCGATTTCAAAATCAACTACAAGGCGTCCGAACAGCGTATAAGGCTTGACCTTAAAACAAAGGTACCGATGGAAATTCTTAAATTCACGGTTACCGTCCCCTATTCTTTCGACGCAGACGACAGAATTTTTCCCAACGGCTACCAGTCGTGGACGGACTGCCGTGAAATGTTTGTCGACGAGGTTCCGCAGCATACGGTCCTGCCGACAACTCTTGCGTTCCGTCACACGCTTTTGGGCGCTTCGGGAGCATATAACTTTACGGAAAATGTTAAAACACCGGGCGTGTTTACGGCATTTTCGTATCTCTATGTCAGAAACGGCTCGGAATATGACCTTTTTGCTTCATTGAGCGAGAGAAACGGTTATACGATTATCAGAACCGACTGCCGCAGAAACGAAATCAACATCATAAAAGACCTTGAGGGTGTTGTCTATGACGGCGAATACAACATTTTCGATGTCGTAAACCTCAAAGGCGAAGAGGACGAGGTGTTTGACAAGTGGTTCTCGCTTATGAATATCGAAAAGCCTACGGCAAATGTCAAAAACGGCTACACCACTTGGTACAATTACTACTCGAACATCAATGAAAAGATTGTCACGGACGACCTTGAAGCGCTGTCGAAAATCGACGCCGATGTTGACATTTTCCAGATTGACGACGGCTATCAGACCGCTACGGGCGACTGGCTTTCAATCGATTTCAAGAAATTCCCCCACGGTATGAAGGCGGAGGCCGACGCTATCCACAGCAAGGGTATGCTTGCGGGTCTCTGGCTTGCTCCGTTCGGCGCCCAGTTCACTTCGGACATCCTCAACACCCACCCCGAATGGTTTATAAAGGACAAAAAGGGCAAGCTTGTTAAATGCGGACCCAACTGGGGCGGCTTCTGCGCTCTTGACATTGAAATCCCCGAGGTTCGTGATTATATCAAGCATTTCTTTGATGTTGTGCTCAACGATTGGGGCTTTGACCTTGTTAAGCTTGACTTCCTCTACGCCGTATGCCAGGTTCCGAACCACAACAAGACAAGAGGTCAGCTTATGTGCGAGGCTATGGACTTTTTGAGAGAATGTGTCGGCGACAAGCAGATTTTGGGCTGCGGCGCACCGCTTATGCCCGCTTTCGGCAAGGTTGATTATTGCAGAATAGGTGCGGATATGGACCTTCAGTGGGATAAACCCACCTACACTCACAGGGAATTTGTATCAACCAAAAATACTCTCGGCAACTCAATTTTCCGCCGTCAGTTGAACGGCAGAGCGTTCTTAAACGACCCCGATGTTTTCCTGCTTCGTGACAACAATATGCAGTGCAGCTTTGAGCAGAGAAAAATTATGGCAACCGTAAACAAGCTTTTCGGAAGCGTTCTTTTCACATCGGACAATGTGGGAGATTACAGAGAGGAACAGTTAAGCGAACTTCTCAAAGTTTTCTCAAAGGACGATATAAAAATTCTTCGTGCGGAATTCCTGCATGACAACAGGCGTGTAATCGACATTGATTACATCATAAACGGAAACTTCGAGAACTTCCGCTTTGACCTTGAAAACGGCAAAATTTTATAAGCAAAGCATAATTTAACGGCTTGAAAATTCAAGCCGTTATTTTTTTGCCTATTTGATTTTCAGCGTCCTGAGATATGCCTTTTGCTCATCTGTTATTCGGTAGCTTTCGATAGCCTTTTGTATCGTTTTGTTATGACTCCAAGTATCAAGGAGTCGGTTTTCGATAACCCCTACCGTGCTGTCCCACTGCTTTGCGAGTGCCGTTGCAAAGAACCACGCTTTCATCATATTTATGTAGTATTCGTCGCTCCTGACGGTATAGACCTTTTCAAGATATTCCGCCTTGAAATCCCCGTCGAGGAAATGCGTCATAAGCATACCCATTGCAAATCTTTTTGTGTAGGTTCTGTCACTTGCAAGCCATCTGTCAATATCGTTTATAAGCTCGACACGGTTCTTTTGAAACGCCTTCGGGTTCAGCAAATCGCAGGTAGCCCAGTTATCGACATACGGCAGGAATTTATCAAGGTACTCAACGGTTTTGCCGTAGTCCTGAAAGTCGCAGACAATCACGCCGTGTACATTGTTTTCTTCGTAATACCTATGCGGCAAATCGCTTAAAAATGTGTCAATGTCATCTCTTTTAGAAAAGCTCTTTGCAAGCTTTTTAAGCTGCGGAGACCTAACGCCGATTACCCTTTCCTTATCAAAGTCGGGCATAAGCTTCGAGTGAAAATCACGGTATCCCAAATCCTGTAAAGCAAAAAGTCCGTTTCTTATCTCTTCCGTTATCATACTATCACCGATTTAATTATATTTAATGTTCAGTTGTCGGTCAAGATTTTATCGGAAATTTCCCTTTGCTTCTTTTCCATAACTCTCCAGCACAGGAAGCCGTACAAATCGTTTATAAAGAAAATCACGAAGCAGACAACCACCGAAATATATGACGGGTCTTGCTTTGAAGCGAGTGCCCACAGTGCTATGAGCACTATGTCGTTTGCGGCATAGCCTATTGCATAGGCGGGACTTCTCTTATAGGTCATATAGACTGCGACAAAGCTTGTTGTTACCGACACCGTGCTTAAAATGAGGTTTGCCGTATTGAAATATTTTAATATGAAATAAAATACCGCCGTAGTGATTATTGCCGCTGTCCACATCACGGCGATGTCCTTTTTGTTGAGCTTATACACCCTAACCTGCGCCCTATTGGCGTCAAACGGATTTTTTATCCACGAAACAAGAGCGGCAACTGCCATGGGAAGCGTCATACCGAGGTAGGTTATCATCTCTCCGTAATACGAAAATGTGTAGGAAATATAGCCGTACATCACGCTGAAAACAATCATAAGCGCCTGACCTATCGGGTTACCTTTGGCGTTGAATATCAACGAAGTTACGCCTATAAGCGAGGCGGCAAGCGTCAGATACTCGCCGTTTCCGAAAAGCAGAAACGACACGGTAATCGCCGCAACCGAAAAAATCCACAGCAATATGTCCCTCAAGGTAAAAATGCGTAACAGGTTCTTTTTTGCATTCATAATTATTTCTCCCGAAAAAAAACACCCGACGGCACATCTTCAAAGACCTAATGATGTGCAATCGAGTGTAATACTCTCTACCCGGCGGCAGTTATTATTTTTCTGTATTATATTAGCTTTTTGAGGCTTTGTCAAGCCTTATCCGGTTTTTTTACGGGGCGTACATACTTGAAAAAGCGTTTGCAGTCGTGATAAAAATAGAAAACTCTGCCTGTTGTCAAATCAAGCTCATATCCGCTCGACGGATAATCAAACTCCTTCATCGCCTTTTCTATTTTTGCTTCAACATCCGCACTTTCGGTTTCATAGTCGAACGGACCGTGTTCAAACACTATGTATTCTCCCTCAGGCACGGTCATAAGCTGCATTTGTTCGGGAATTTTACCGTTCCAATCGGCAGGCAAACGAACTCCGTAAGCCTCGGCAAGAGGTATGCCCCAACTGCAAATTCTGCCCGTGGGTTCGTTTATAAATGCCATAAGCTGACCGCTTCCCGCATTCATTTCGTCTCCGCCGACATCGTCGAGCTTACCCTTTATGCTTGAAAGCAATCCGCAGATTGTATCGCAGTCGCAGCCCGGTATCTTGTCTTCCTTTTGCCAAAAATCAAAGTAGCCTATGCTCTCATAATTTCTTATGTGCAAAAACTTGTGCTCGGGAATTTCAACAAAATAAGTTTTAATTTCCTGCTGTGTTTTCTTCATACTTTTACCTCCGAACTCCATTAAATAGCAGTCGAAAGGTCTGATGGCGGTACGAAGCACAAGCGGCACGGGATTTTTTCGGTACTCGCTCGGCGTAATTCCGTAGGCGCTCTTAAACGCCCTTGTAAACGCTTCGTTTGACGAGAAGCCGTAATTCAACGCAATGTCGATAATCCTGCCGTTACCGTCTTGCAAATCGGCAACGGCAAAGGCGAGTTTACGGTATCTCATATAATCCCGAAGCTGTATACCCGAAATTTCACGGAATTTTCTTGAAACATAGAATTCCGAATAGCCAAATTTTTCCGAAAGGCGCTTCAATGTAAGACTTTCGTCATCTCTGCGCTTTATGCAACGGTCTATTTCGTCGATTATGCTTTGAATGTTTTTGCACCAATCGTACATCACTCATCTTCCTTTCACGCATATTCTATCACGGAAGAAAGGCAAAAGCTTGATTTTGCTTGCACAGTTTATCAGTTGATATTTATATCGGCAAAAATCGGATAATGGTCCGACATATTGCTCAAATAGCCGTAGGACAAAAGCGCAAAGGTCTCGGTCTCTGCGTTGCCCTTTATGAATATATGGTCGTAAGACGGATATTCCCACGCCTGCGCTTCTCCGAACACTTTGTTGTTGCAGTTGAATTTTGCGTCCGTAAGATTTTGCGCAAGTGAATTATAAATCTCCGGAATATCAATCTCTCTTGTTTCGGGAGTGTCCTCCATAGTGTTGAAGTCTCCCGTTGAAAATACGGGGCAGTTATATTCTGCCGAAAGGCGGTCAATCTCGCTCAAAAGCTCGTCTTTTTGTGAGCGCATAACCTGTGTAAGCTCTTCTTCCCTACCGTCACGCAGCAGGTCAAAATGAGTGCTTGTAACGGCAAAGCGCTTACCTGTTTCCTTGACCTCAAAAACGCCCCAGACAACTCTGCGCAGCCTTGGGTTGTCGCCGTTTTCATAGGCAAAATTTCCGCTGTCTATAAGATTGAGGGTATCTGAATTGTATGCCATTGCCGTCATTCTGACAAAGACACCCGAAGAGAACGGGAAAAGGAGCTTGTAGCCGTCGGGAAGATTGTTTTGAAGCAGGCAATACCAGCTGTCGCACATTTCCTGTATGCCTATGACATCGGGCTTATATTCGTTTATAACCTCCGTATACTGCTTTGCCCTCGGCTTTGCGGGCGTGCCGCCCCAACTTTTATAATGCACCAAAAGATTTGACGACATTATACGAACATCGGTTTCTTTTCGGAAAGCGTCCGCCTTAAGGCTTTGCGAAAAGCCATCGGGCAAGGCTTCGGACGATATATTTCCCCTGCCGAAAAATATTGCTGTCGGCACTGCCGTAACAAGCAGCACAAAGGCAACCGCTGACGATAAAATTATTTTGGTTTTCTTTTTCATAAAAAATCCCTTTATAAATATGATAAGCATATTATATAAAATCCTTTATGTTAAGTCAAACCGAAAAATCCTCCCGAAAGAGCGATACGCTCCCCCGAGAGGACCTTTTTTGTATTTTATTCTACATCCTGCAATGCCGCATAATCTCTTTCGCCCGTGCGAACCTTAACAACCTTTGCAACATTGTAAACGAATATCTTACCGTCTCCGATATGACCCGTATACAAAGCCTTTGTAGCGGCTTCAATGATTTTTTCAACGGGTATCTTGCTTACGACCACTTCGACCTTTATCTTGGGAAGCAAAGCGCTGTCAAGCTCTGCGCCCCTGTATTTTTCGCCGCTTCCTTTCTGTATGCCGCAGCCCATAACCTGCGTTACGGTCATACCGGTTACACCCAGCTCATTGAGAGCCACCTTCAGCGCCTCGAACTTTGCAAGCTGAACGATAATCGAAACCTTGTGCATACCGCTGTCTGCCTCGGGCGGTAATTCGGGCTCACGCACAACCTTTACGGCAGCCGCAATCTTTTCGGGGCTTGCCTTGGTTATATCGTCCTCGCCCAAGTCGGTATTTTCGTTTATGCTCAAGTCCGCATAGCTTGCGTCGTTAATCGCAAAGCCCGCATATGCGCTTGTAAGTCCGTGCTCGTGAACATCCAAGCCGTCAATTTCCTCTTTTTCGGAAACACGCAAGCCGATGGTCTTTTTGATAATCGTAAAGATGATAAACATCGTCACAAGCACCCAAGCCGCAACTGCGACAACGCCCAAAAGCTGTATACCAAGGAACTTAAAGCCGTGTCCGTAGAAAAGTCCCTCGCTTGTTGAGAAAAGACCCGTAGCAACAGTGCCCCATGCACCGTTTACGCAGTGAACGGATACCGCACCGACGGGGTCGTCGATTTTTGCAATCTTGTCAAAGAACTCAACGGAGAAAATGCAAAGCACGCCTGCTATCGCACCGATAATCGCCGCACCGTAGGGGTTTACGACATCACAGCCTGCGGTTATTGCGACAAGACCTGCCAGAGCGCCGTTAAAGGTAAGCGAAACATCGGGCTTGCCGTATCTTACCCAGCTTGTAATCAAAGCAGCAACAGTAGCCATAGCCGCCGCAAGGTTTGTATTAAAGCAGATAAGTCCCGCAGAAGTCATTGTATCGTCGCCGGTCATGCTGACGGTCGAGCCGCCGTTAAAGCCGAACCAACAGAACCAAAGAATAAACACACCGAGTGCCATGGCGGTAAGATTATGTCCGGGAATTGCCCTCGGCTTTCCGTCCTTACCGTATTTACCGATTCTCGGTCCGAGCATCGCCGCACCGAGGCAAGCCGTTACGCCGCCGACAAAGTGTACAGCAGTCGAGCCCGCAAAGTCGTGGAAGCCGATTTGTGAAAGCCAACCGCCGCCCCATATCCAGTGACCCGAAATCGGGTAAACTATGAGGCTTATCGCCGCCGAATAACAGCAGTAAGCGCTGAACTTTGTGCGCTCTGCCATTGAGCCCGAAACGATTGTCGCCGCCGTAGCGCAGAACACCGTCTGAAACACCGCATAGACCCATACGGGAAGCGTACCGAAGTCGTAATCTCCCCTGATAAACGGGTCAAAGCCGCCTATGAGCGGGCCCGAGCCTGCGAACATAATTCCGAAGCCCACAAGCCAGAAGCACGGAGTACCGATACAGAAATCCATCATATTCTTCATCAGAATATTACCCGTGTTCTTTGCCCTTGTAAGTCCTGCCTCGCACAGCGCAAAGCCCGCCTGCATAAAGAACACCAGGAATGCGCCGACCAGCGTCCATGTGACATCTGCCGAATTGAACATAAAAATCCCTCTCTTCGCTTTATTAAATACAAAAAAGGCGTCGGACAGCTTTGTTCTGTCCGGCGCCTTTGCCGTATAAAAATGATGTGCCTATGTTAGCACGAAGTTTTTTGTCGGTCAAGACAAAATTATCGGATTTTGTAAATTTCGGTAATTTAGCACTGCAAAAAATTGATTTTCGGAAAAATGTTTGTTAAAAATAACATAATTATTTTTTTGCATTTTTCATAACGGTATCTTTGAGGAACAAATAAAAATCCGCATATAAATCTTCGTCTATCGGGTTCGGGTAACTCATAACGGTAAGCCTGTGTCCGTCATAACCGTCTCTGTACGGAGGATGTATATGCAAATATAAATTTTCGCAAAAGCCGTTTTGCTCGTAAAAAGATTTTCTTTTCCTTGAAACATCATCTTCGGGCGGGTCTATTTCAAGAATAATATTTTTACCCGACTTTTTCAAAATTTCAAGTGCTTTACTGCCGTAACCCTTGCACCTCATATTGTCAAGAATACAAAAATGCTCAACATAAACAAACCCGTCCGTTTCCCAGAACAGGACAATCCCGACAAAAGTCTCTCTATCGTAAATTAAGGCAAATTTATATAACGGGTTGCTCATTATCTCTGCCTGCGACGCCGCTTTTCTCTGTTCGTTCAGCGGAAAACTGCGCCGATACAAATTAAGGGATTCGGTATATAAAGGATGGGACTCATCCGCAAATTCAAATCTCAATTTCGCCTCACAATTCATGGTAATAAGGGCAGATGTCCTCATAGTGTCCGTCTTTCATTCTGAAGCCCTTTGGGATAGCTCCGAGCTGAACAAAGCCCAAACGCTCATACAAATGCCTTGCGTGGATATTTGTGCGTACAACGGCATTGAACTGCAAAACCCCGAAGCCGAGTGTCTTAGCCCTTGAAAGGCAGTCGGAAACAAGCTTTTCTCCTATGTGCAGTCCTCTTGCCTTTTTGCTTACGGCATAGCTTGCGTTGCAGATGTGTCCGCATCTTCCGACATTGTTCGGATGAAGAATGTAAAGTCCGAGCACCTCGCCCGTCTCTTCGTCAACCGCCGCGGCAGAAAAGCTCTGTGAAGCAAAGAATTCTTTTCCCGTATCGCCGTCGAGAGTCTCCTCCTGCGGGAAAGCAATTCCGTCCTCGACAACCTCGTTCCAAATGTTTATCATTTCGGGCAAATCAGCCTCGGTATATTCTCTTACCGTGATGTTCATAATAATGCTTCCTTTATTTGAATTTTAATTAAAGAACGGCAAAAACGCCGCAATTACCGCAAACACAAGCGACGGCAAAAGGTTTGCCACCCGTATTTTTTTGCCCCACACAAGGTTTATTCCGACGCAGAAAATCAAAATCGAGCCGATAAGCGAGATGAAATTCAACGCCTGTGCGGTCATATACGGCTTGATAAATACCGCAAGAAGAGTAACAAGCCCCTCAAAGACAAAAACGGGTATTGCAGAAAAAATACAGCCCTTTCCCATTGAGCAGGTCATCACAAGCACAATAATGAAGTCGAGTACCGACTTTGCCGCAAGGATTGACCAGTCGCCCGTTATGCCGTCCTCCAGTGCGCCGACAATCGCCATTGCGCCTATGGACACGGTAAGAGAAGCTGTCACAAATCCGTCAACGAAAGAAGTGTCTTTTGAATTTTTGGTTTTCTCTTTCAGCCATTCTCCGAAGCGCTCAAAGCCGTGCTCTATATTCAAAAGCTCGCCCGTAACAGCGCCCAAAACGAGACATATTGTAATCAGCATACTGTACTCGGAAACAAGTCTACCGTCACTGATTTTCAGCATTTTCTCCATAGCGCCTGCCGTTCCGATAAACAAAACGCATATTCCGCAGGCAAGCTGAACCGTTTCCCTGAACCGTTCTTTCATCAGCTTACCGCCGAGCAAGCCGATAACTCCCCCGACCACGATTGCGGCGGAATTTATAAGTGTTCCCGTACCTATCATTTCACTGTGTTCCCTTTTTCTATAATCGTCTTAATCTCTTCAAGGTTCTCCGCAAAGTATATACCCTGCTGTCTTTCCTCGGTTGAAAGCCCCATATCAATCATATGCCCGAGCAAAGCTTTAAGCCCGTCGTAGTAGCCGTTGAGATTATATAAAATACACGGTGCGTCAAGGTGCTTTAACGACACCTTTGACATAACCTCGGTAATTTCCTCAAGCGTGCCCGTACCGCCCGGGAATGCGATAAAGGCGTCGCCGAGTTCAATCATTTTTGTTTTTCTCTCCGTCATATCCTCGGTTACTATAAGCTCCGTAAGCCCGTCGTATTGAAGCTCTGCATCAATAAAAAACTGCGGTTCAACGCCCGTAACCTTGCCGCCCGAAGCCAGAACGCTGTTTGCGATAACACCCATAAGACCCGAATCCGAGCCGCCGTAAACCAAGTCGTTACCGCTCTCGCCTATCCATTTTCCGAGCTCCCGTACGGCGTCTTTAAGCGTTTTATCCTTGCCCTCAAACGCACCGAGATAAACTGTAATATTCATATCATTTTCCTTTCAATTCCATATACAAAAGCGGATACGGGTTGCCCTCTTCGTCAAAATCGGTTCGCTTATATGCCGAAAAGCCCATATGCCTGTAAAAACCGACCGCCTGCGGATTTTGCTCGTTTACCGTAAGCTCGCAAACTCCGTATTCTTTTATCGCAAGGTCAAGTAATTTTTTACCGTACCCCTTACCGCACATTTCAGGCGACAGGAACAGCATTTCAAGCCTTTTTCCGTCAATACCCATAAAGCCGCAGAGCGTTCCGCCGTTTTCAAGCACAAAAAGCCTCGGAACACCGATGAGCGCCTGCGGAACATATTTTTTTATCGCCTGTATTTCCTTTTCGGACAAAAAGGTGTGCGTAGCCTTGACAGAGCTTTCCCAAACCGATAAAAGTCCGTTTATCGTGACTTCGGAACGCTCTTTTTCTTCATAAATACGCATAAATGCACCTCCGCAAAAAAATAACAGGCAACCCTTTGATTGCCTGTTATTATAAGCCAAAAATTATACGGTTTCAAGTGCAATATCGTGAGACGAAGCATATTTTGCAAGCGTACTGCCGCTCGGAGCAATAACCTTTACCTCGGGCGCACCGTCGAAAACATCCTTTTCCATAGTTTCGATACCGCTACCGCCCGTGCAGGTTTTAAGTCCTGTGCAGTTATAGAAAATATACGGTTCCATCGTCTTTAACGATTCGGGAAGAACGACATCGGTCAATGACGAGCACTCTTCAAAAGCACCCTTTCGGAGCGTCTCGACGCCGTTTCCGATTACAAGCTTTTCAGCCGAACGGCACTGATAAAACGCACTTGTTTCGATAAGCTTACAACTGTCGGGGATAACGATTTCCTTTGCCGCACGGCATTTGAGGAAAGCGTGGTCGCCTATCGTTTCAAGACCGTCTCCGAGAATGATTTTGTCGGCACTGAAGCACTTTGCAAATGCCCAGTTGTCTATTGTCTTTATACCGTCGGGAAGAACTATTTCCGTAAGCTTGTCGTCATAATAGAACGCCTTCTGACATATCTTTTCGGGTGCTCCGTTAAACACAAGCGTTGTCAGCGAGCCTTTGCCCTCGCTCTTTGTATCGTCGCCGTTGCTTTCAAATGAGCTTACGCCGATAATCTTGATATTCTTGCCGAAGGTTACCTTTTCAATACTCTTGCAGTACATAAACGCATAGTTTCCGACAGCTTCAAGAGAGTCCGGCAAAACCACTTCGGTAATTTTTTCGTTTTCATAAAAACTCTTGTTTTCAACGCCTATAACGCTGTATCCGCCGAGCTCCGACGGAATTTCAAGCACTCCGCCGTTTCCCGAATAAGCGGTAATTACAGCTGTGCCGTCATCATAGACGGAATATGTGTAATCCCCCTCGGTCTTTCCCGTCTCGGAAACGGTTTTACCGAGCACATCCGCAACCTTTTCCATTGCGGGGTCGTATGTGTCGCCGATGTCAATCGAAAACGCACTCAAAACATCCTTTGCGGAACATCCGCAGAGCACAACCGAAAATACAAGACAGCAAAGAATAACTGCAATAATTTTTTTCTTCATTATTTTTGTCCTCCTTTGCGGCTCTGTTTCTTGGCAAGATGCTCCTGCTTTCTGCGTTCCATGTCAGCCTTTTGTTCGGCTTCCATTCTTGCATGCTCCGCCTTTTGGGCTTCAAGTGCCGCTTCACAGCGTTCCTTTGCCTCAACATACTTTTCACGCAGCTCGTCAAGATGCTCAAAGCTCTCTTTTTCGGTAAGCATACGCTTTGCGTCAAGCAAAATTTTAGCCGAACGGATATATCTCGACTTCTCGTTGACAAGAGCCTTGATAACCTTTTTCTTGTGAGCACGGTTTGAAATTGTGTCCTCGGGCAAATCCTCTGCCCTTTCCATAGCGTCCTCGTCGGGGACAATCAAGCCGTTGGGATAGTATTTAAGGATTGCCTTTTTACAGCCTTTCATCTGCCGTGCATACGCCATTGCGTCGCTTCTGATAACCTTTTCCTCGGCTGTCGTTTTGGGCATTGCCTTTGCCGCTTTCATCATAGCCTCGGGGTCGGCCTCATAAATACCCTTTTCCCCTCTGTTATAAAGAGCGAGATGGCGCTTGTACTGCTCTTGAATTCTGCGTGTGCTGTATTTGTTCATTTCATCTACAACGAAGTCGCAGACCGAAATATCCTCGTTGAGCTTTTTGTATTCACGGTTATCGAGACGGGCTTTTTTCAAAGCAGCCTTTCTTGCAGCCTTCTCCTCGGGTGTGTTTTTCGGAAGAGCCTTTGCGGCAGCCTTTGTGCTGCGGATATGCTCCTTTTTATCCTTTTCAAAATCACGGTAAGCCTTTTTAAGGCGCTTGATTTCAGCCTGTCTGAACGCCTTTTCGGCTTCTGTATTCTTGGGAAGCTTGCGGGCGTTCTTTATGTCGTCCTTAATGGTCATATTTGCTCTGTCAACATAGAGCTTGTTTGCCTCGTCGATAATTTCGATAGCCTCGACAAGGGTCTCGTCTTTAAGCTCGCCGTTGCCGTAGTCCTCAAACATGGCACGGATTTTAAGAACCTTTACGATACCTCTCTGCTTGGTCTCCGTCAAATCGTAGAAGAAATACGGAACCATATTGAGGAACGCACCGATAACGGAAGCTATGATAAGAGCCTCGAACATATCTTCACGGAAAGAAGCAACCTCAATTACATTGTAGTTGTTCTGAAGTCCGAGATTTTCATAAATTGCGGGAAGCACCATACCGGTAAACATACCGATAAAGCTGCCGATAAGTCCGACCGTACCGAACATACCGTCGATACGCTCGCCGGTGTACCACTGCTGATAGTCACGCATATCGGCGTTTATTCCGGGGTTGTAAACAATGCTGAACGAGTTTACAAAACCGTTGAGATAGTAAAGTATAATCAACGCAATAAGGTTGTTGTAAAGCGGATAGAGCAAACCGATAAAGAATATGTTTGCAAAGTTACACCAGATTAAAAGATTTCTCTTTCCGATAACACGGATTGCCACGGGGCAGAGAAGCATAGCCCACAGTGCCGCATTACCGATAAGCGTTGTCGCAACGCCGTAAAGAGCCATTTTTTCGGGATGACCGTAAATGAAAGTCCAACCGATGATAACGCCGACCGCACTTTCAAGGAAGCCGAGCCAGCCTGCCATTGAGGTAATCCAGAAATACTTGTTCTTTGCAACCGAGCGCAAGGCGTCCATAAACTTAAACTGATTGACATGGGTTTTTGCAACAACCAATCTCTCTTTTGTTCCGAACACCGCGACATATGTAAGAAGAAGACCCACAAGGGCGATTATCGGGAAAATTATACGGTAGGTCTTGATGTTGTTAAGACCGCCCGTAAAGGTCGAGAGCATAGGTCCGAAAAGGCCCGTAAGTGTGGGCGCCATGGAATAGAGTATGGACGATACGGCAATGACATCCGTTCTCTCATAAGAGTTCGGCGACATTACATTTGCAAGGTCCGTATATGAGTTCTGATAGAAGGGATAGCACAACTGAATTAAGTTGTAGAAGATAAATACCGACAGACCCTTTTGCGTATAGGACATAGTCTCATACGGCATCCATACGAATGCAACGGAAAGGATGAGCGTGGGGATTCCCATTATGGCAAGCCACGGGCGGAATTTGCCCATTTTCATTCTTGAATTGTCGATAAGATACGAACGCAAAATCGTGATGCCGAAGCCCAGAATTGTGGACGCAATAGACATATATTGCAGATGCATCGGCTGAATACCGATTGTATTACCGACAAGGAAGCTTGTTGCGGAAAGAGCTATCGTACCTACGAAATAAATCATAAACTGTACGCCCATACCGCCGACGCCGTAGCTTATCGCTTCCTTATAGTTTATATATTTTCCCAACGGCGGTGTTTTCCAATAAAGCCGCACCTTGGAAACTGTGTCTTTTACCTGTTGTGAAATTTTCATAACACGCCTCCCAAAAATTTATGCATAAAGAACAATAAAAAAGTATTCGAACTGCCCGAAAAGAGCAATCGAATTACCCTAAAAACACATAATTCGGTTCGTTGAACGCAACCGTAAGCGCATTATCTCCCCCAATCAAAAAACCGAATGTCCGCATAATCTAAGCAATCGGACCAACGGTAACGCCTATATGTATAATACTATAACATATAAACAATTTCCTTTCAACCGCAGGAATTTATTTTGTGTAAAACTGTCAAACCGCACACTCTCTTTTTGGTTAAAAAGACAATACTTTTTTCGGAAACATTTCCCAAATACGGGTAATACGAAAAAAGCCCTTTGAGAGCCGAAAAACTCCCAAAGGGCAAGCCGATTTTTTATTTTGTTTTGTATCTTAACCATACCGCACCGCTGTCAAATTTTTCAACATCGGTAAGACGAAGCGCAGTCAGCGGATAAGACATATCCCTGCCGTCAAACACGGACGGCATATCTGCTCTGCCGTCAATTCCCGCACCTATCAAAAGGCTTATTTCATCAAGAAGTCCGTTGTTTAAGAACGCAGTATTGATGGCAGGTCCGCCCACAACGCCCATTCTCTCAACGCCGAAGCTTTCGTAAAGAATTTCACACGCACGGGGAAGGTCGATTTTGTCTTTTCCGCAGGCAATCCACGAAATACCGTTTTCGTCAAGATACCGAAGATACTCGCAGGTAACATTTTCGGAGGTTATGATAAGATACGGCTTTTCATCGTCTGAATTGTGCCAAAGAAGCTTTCCGTTGGTATCGGTAACTATCTCATAGCCGTCCGCATCCGAATTTTTCTTAAAGCCCTCTTTGCCGAATTTTGTCGGGTCGGTTGCTTCAAAGAACCCCTTGTCTGCCATTTCAAGCTCTGCGGTTACACGGCCGCTTAATGTTGACGGAACATTCAATTCGTCAAGGGTTTTGTAGTAGTCGGAAACGCCGGGAAGCTGTTCGGTCATAGCGCAATCAATCCTGCCGTCGGCAGAGGTCATCATATGACATATGATATACGGTTTTTTCATATTACATCTTACCTCCGTAAACGGGGAAAATTCCGCTCTTGCCGTAGCTTTCAATCTTCTTGAAATTTTCAAGCGCTTTCATATCCTCGGCGCTTATTTCAAAATCGACCCGAGCGTTGGTTTTCATATGCTCGGGGTCGGCAGTCTTGGGCAGCGAAACCGTGCCGAGCTGCAAGGTGTAACGGATACAAAGCTGCGGAACGGACACACTGTATTTCTCCGCTATCGCCTTGATTTCGGGCTCGTGCAATATCTCGCCGTGCGCTATCGGCGAATAAGCCTCAACAACAATTCCGTTAGCTTTGCAATAATTTACAAGCTCGGACGGTGTGTTGCTGATATGGAGAAGTATCTGGTTTACCATAGGCTTAATTTTTGCGGTTTTGACAAGGCTTTCAATGTCGCCGATTTGAAAATTCGAAACGCCGATTGCCTTGAGCTTACCCTCGTTGTATGCGTCCTCAAGCGCTCTCCAAGCCTCTCTGTTGCCCTCGACATATCGGTTTTCGCTTTGATTTACCTCTGCCCACGGTTGAGGCGAATGGATAATCATCATATCAAGATAATCAAGACCCGTTTTCAAGAGTGTTTCGTCAATGCTCTGTTTTGCACTGTCATAGGTTTTGTGCTCTGCCGCAACCTTTGAAACGACAAACAGCTTGTCTCTTTTAAGTCCGCAGGTACGAATACCATCGCCGACTCCCCTTTCATTGCCGTAAGCCTGTGCGGTGTCAAAATGGCGGTAGCCGATTTCCGCCGCAGCTTTAACAGCGTCAGCCGCATCGGCGTCGTCTATAAACCATGTGCCGAGACCGAGCTGCGGAATCTGCACGCCATTATTTAATTTCAATGTTTTTGTGTACATAATAAAGCCTCCGTTTCATTAGATACCTATATTGTATATCCTAAACTTAACTTTAGTTCAAGGCTTTTTTGAAAAAATTTTTTCGGTGCGAAGCAATCCGATGGTTGATGATATTGCGAGGGCGGCTTGCTGTAGACGCTTATGAATATTAAATTACCGTAGGGACAGGGCTCGCCCCTGTCTGTTAATAAATATGAAATTCTCGAAAAGTCCGCTCCACCTTCAAGGGAGCGGAACTTCTCGGATAATTACATAATCATCTAGAGCGTAGGGCGGGGGCAGCGCCCTTGCGGGCGAGTGAAAAATGAATAATGAAGAATGAAAAATTGTGGGTGCTTCGCACGGATTATAAATTATATCCCACAGCGTAGGGCGGGGGCTTGCTCCCGCCGAAAAAATTTGCATATTTACAATAGCTTTCGGCTTATAACAAATTGAAAATTTAACACAAACATAGGCTCCCTCTGAC
>ERZ825137.278-NODE-278-length-74374-cov-14.664097_pt1 | contig 74374 bp, 96 predicted proteins | sample MGYA00519873_ERZ825137 | MGnify/ENA primary metagenome ERZ825137 (study PRJEB31778, sample SAMEA3449190) | human gut metagenome | biome: human gut; feature: human-associated habitat; material: faeces | place: United Kingdom | collected 2010/2012 ...
TGTTTCCATATATTTTATTTTTTAATATTATATACAAATATAATATTTTTATTTTTAAATATATTATCCATTTATAAAAAAATCAATGGCCAGATTCACTGTTTGGTTTATGAATCTGGCCACGTTATTTGAATCAAAACATTGATTAGATTTAAGGTTGGCTATTATAACAAATTATGAAAAAAATCATTATATTATAGTGGATATAGAATTTCTAATTCTGGATCTTCTGAATCCTTATCTATTTGTAATTCTATTTCTCTTCTCATTTCATGATGTTCTTTATCAAACATGTTAGTAGTTTCTTTATAATTATCAACAATAGAATTCAATTCTGTTCTGTTTAATGATAAACCTTCTTTGGATGTATCTATATTGCTTTGTTTAGTAGCAATTACTTCTGGTAATTGTTCTATTGGGTAACTTTCTTCTATATACTTTACTTCTTTCTTTTGCTCTAGAACTTTTCTATTTTCATCTTGAACTATGTCTAATGCCTCCTGTAATGTTATGCCTACTGATTCATTATTATTTTGCTGATTAAATTGATTGAATATATTTATTGAGCCACCACCATTTAAGCTTTTGATTACAGATTGTAATGTTTGAGAAGTATTTAATTTTAACCCTATAACTTTGCTTACTTCTGAACTAATAAATGGTTTATAAGTACCATTTTGTGATTTCTTTAGTAATTTTAGTTGTCCTTCTACTTCCATCCTATCTTCTAGTATCCAGGATAATTGTTGACCCATTATCGATTCAAGCATTTCAGATTGTTGTTCTCTATCCCATAACTTAGTACTAAGCATTTGTTCTTTCATATGTAATCTAATTCTATCTGGATTACATTTAAGAAAATTACTTAATTCCATTATATCATAATCTATACCACAAATTGAGCCACTAGATATTATCCATTGTTGAATAATAAATGATTGTATTTTGTCTAATAGAGAATTATCATGAGTATTATGATATTCTGACATTAATTGTGTTATTCCCAAGGGTCTTGGAATTCTTATTTTTAAATCTTTTTCCATATCAAAATAACTTTGGTTTAAATCTTAATAGCCCAATAGCTTTTTAACTACAAAAAATAGGGCCAAAAACTGGAAAATGGCCCTATAATAATTATATATTTACTAACAAAGGTTAACTAAGATAATATTCTCTATTTCTTTAAATGAGATTTTAAAATCTGAGCCCAGAGATATTATATTATCCCTAAATGATGCTAAATCTGGTGGGTCATCTAAGTTGTATTTTAACTTTATATCCATCCTGTTCTTAGAAAAATCTAAACTTATATTTACTTCCTTATTATAATTATCTATCAAGAAGTTACCTAAAAAAATTAATATCTTTTTCATGTTTTCTACTTTTGGTGTAACATTAAAAGAGTCTTGCTATAAATAGAAAATACTACTTTACGGTAAAAACTGTTTTACTTAATTACTTTTTCTGTAATCTTTTTTAATCCTTAATTCTTCAACAATTGCTGCCTTCCTTTGTAATAATTTTTCATGTTCTTCAGGAAAATATTTTTGTCGATATTTAAGAATTACTTTAGTATAAAATTCACTGTACAATTTTCCATTAAAACTAACTCCTACCTTTTTATTTGAAATAGCCCAGAATTTTCTGTTCATTTCTTTTACTAAATTCTGAAATATATGGAAACTGAAAGTTAAATTATTATTTTCTCTGAAATTTTTAACTATCAGAAGTTTTTCTAGAAATTCAAAATCTAGCGCCTTTATAAATTCACCAGTGTTTAATACAATATTCTCTTTGTCTAAATTAAAAGTTTTGATATAATCTTTAGTTGTCATGATAATATAAATTTATTAGTTAATATCTACTACTTGATAAAAGTAACCTATTTTTGAATCTTCCCAATAACCCTGGAAAATAATTTTATTTTTTTCTGATATCCTGAATTTTGATAAATCACTTCCTTTTGGGATTCCTGTTATTAAAAACATTTCACTTCCTTTTATCCCTTTTATATCAGGATAAAAAACTAATTCCTGAAATTTATTAATACTTTTAAATATACCAGTGATACCAAAATCAGGTGCATTAAAACTTAAATCTAGATTACTATAATTTACCATGATATCCTCTATTAAAGTACCTTCATGATAATTATCCAGATACTCAGTTTTAAAAGTAACATTGATTTTATCTAAAGTTAATCTACCTACAAGTTCAGTGTACATATTTTTTATTTTTGGGTTCATAACTAACATAATCTTCTATGTATTTTAATTTATCTGTTATCATAGCATAAACAAATAACTTAATTGGTCTATAAAAATACCTTCTTATGTTAGTTTCTGAGATATATGAGTCATATATTATGAAAAACTTTTTTCTCTTTTTGATTTTTAGGGACTTTTGAATTAAGTAATTGGTTATTACTCTTTTGTGAAGTTCCAATAATTCCTTATTAGTTTTGAGCAACTCTTTTTCAGGCAATCCATATATCATAATAATTCATATTAAATAAGGTTAAATAATAATTCATATTAAATAAGGTTAATTTTAATATACCTGAGAACATTTTCTATTCTCAGGTATTATATTGTATTTTCCATTTATGCTATTGCCCCTTCCTTTACATTCTTTTTTCTAAATGATAGGTATTCTTTTTCTTTTTTCTTAAATTCAGTAGATTGTTTATCCTGTATCCTATACATTTGAAGTTCTAATTGGTGTAATTTATTTCTTACCTGTTGTCTAAATTTCTTTCTTGAAAGAACATCCTTACAATCTTCAGGATAAATATATTTTACTTCCTTTCTAGAAATTACTTCTTCTACCAAATTTACTTCTGCCTGTTTTTTGATTTTCTTTACTACCTTTTTTTCTTTTTTATTGGCTTCAGTTTTCTTTGGTTCTAAAGCCTTTTTGGTTTCTTTTTTAACTGGTACTTGATTTTGATTAGTACTTTGGTTAGTGATTTTTTCTGTTTTCATTTTTTTTAATGTTTGTGGGTTAATACTAATTATTAATTATCTCTTTTTATTTATTACAAAAATAATATAGTTTTTCAATTAATCAAAATATTTTTAATAAAAAATTCTTGGCAACTAGAATAGCCAATATATAAGGTATTTTCCACCTCTTACTCCTTCATGTATATGCTCTAATCTATTTTTGCTTCTATTCCAATATAATTCACCCTGAATATAATAAGTCATTTTCCCAACCATATATTCAAAATAATTTCCATTTCTGTAAGTACCTTTGATTGCTTTCATAATTTTAAATTTTTAAGTTGTTTTTTAAATTCTCTTATATAATGGCATTTACCATTGCATTTTATATTTCCTGAACCACATTTGATTGGTTCTCCCATATATAATTCTCCTTTTTCCATTTGTATGGAATAGTATGGACAACATTTTTTATGTGCTTCTAATACTTGATCTAAAGTATATACTTTATCAGTTTTTTTCATCTTAATTCATCTCCCAAATAATCTCTAACATCATGATAATCTAAATCTAATTGTTCTAATATTTCTTCATTAGATAAACCAGTATTTATAGATACATTTCCTGATTTTATAGTTACTCCAGTTGAAGTGGGAGTTTTATATTTATTATTTTCAGGTTTATATTTTCCTGGTTCTCTATAAGTTACTGTCATATTTTCATAATCATATGAAATTACATCTCCAGGAGATCTATTTGGATCTATGTTTTTCCAATGACATTTGTTTGGGTTTTCTACTACCTCCTTTCTAGTACATTTGGATATTATAAAACATGAAAACCAAAATATTACAATCCCAAATAAAACTTTGTATAAAATTTCAAATAAATAATCTAAACCTTCTTCTTTCATATTAACTAAGTTTTTTATACCTATAACCACCTTTTTCTACCAATTCATTAAATAATGAACCTACTGATTTATTCTTAGTTTTTGAAGCTACCTTTAAAGTATTATATATATCCTCTGGTACATCATAATATTCATAAGTTGAGTGTTTCTTTACAAATATTACTTTCATGGTTCCCAAATTATTATTACCATTTTCAAAAGTAATAACCTTAATTCTGCTTGAATTTTCAATTTCTATCCTTTTTGTCATATGAGTATAATTTAAGGGGTTTAAACAAATTATCATTTCTTTGTATATCAACATTGAAGAAGAAATTCCATAAATCATATACTCCATAGGAATCTTTATTTATCAAATCTTCTTCCATATAATATAATGTGCTTTTTAAAGTATTATACCACATAGATGGTATATTTATAAAAACCTTATCTATCTTTTCAAATTTCTTATTCAAGAGTAAATCTTTTGTTTTATCATATCTATCAATTATATCATTTGCTAATTCTCTTATATATTTTTCTGATACTCCATAATGTAACATTATATCTCCCCAATTTTTATTAATATTACCTTCTTCTAGAGTTTTATTAATAGCTTGTATATTAATATCAAGTATTTGGATTAATATACTGCTCCATGAAATATTTTTGGGTTTAAACTGTATTATCTTTTTCATATTATTTTTATTTAATACAAATATAATAATTATTTATTAATTGTTTTCAATGGTTATTTAAAAAGTTCACCTAGTTGGTTCAAATGAAAAAACCCAGGTAAGCATTTGTATAAATTTTTACCTGGGTTACTGAAAAAATATTAACCTATATGACTATATGATTAGAGATTAATCTTCTTTAGAAGTTTTCTTAACTTTTTTAATCTTTTTCTTTTCTACTGATTTTTCTTCACTTTTTTTGCTTTCTGCCTTTTTTGCTTTGGGCTCTGATTTAACTTTGTCTTTGTTGCTGAAAAAATCTAATACAAAATTAAGCGATTGTTTTTCTGCTTTATTTTTATCCATGTTTGATTTTAGTAAACTTCTCATTTTTTGCCTAAATTTCTTTTTCATATCAGTAGGCATAGGTTTACCATCTATATCCGGATAATTATAAACGTTAGCATTTTTTACTGTTTTTACTTTTTTAAGAGTATTTGGTTTTTTCAGTTTATGAGGTTTATTTGGAACCTCTTCTGCTTTTTCCTGACCTATTCTTATTATTTTAATCCAATTAGATATTTTTTTACCATGAACTGGGTCTTTAGACCAATCCTTTTTTGGATCAAGCTTATTCTTTTTAAGGTATTCAGCCATTTCATCTGAAGCCTTTAGACTCTTTTTAGAAGCTTCTTTATTTGAAGCATAAATGTCTTCTGATTTTTTCTTTGCCATAGTTGAATTTTTAACTTGTTAATTTAATATTTTAAAGGATTATAGTTTTGTAAGACTATCTTTTGCGTTTATAATTTTAATTTCTAGGATTTCATATTTAATACCTTTCATATTTAGATAATAATCTAAATGAAACTTAGCATCATCTTCAGATATACCACAATATAGTCTTCTCCAAGTTTCTAGAGTATCTAAATATCTGAAAGTAATAATTATTATATCAGGATTAACTTTCTTATCTAGGTTATTTATTAATTGATTTAAATTGCTTTTTAATAATGGTAATCTTCTTAATAGAGAATCCCTTACACCATGAGAAATAACAGTTGTTAATTTGTATTCAATATCATTGATAGTATTGAATATATCATTTATCCTGTATATAATAGATTTTATTTTTGATTCCATTTTGGCCTTTGAATTGGTATATCTTCAAATTTATCTCTTAATTCTTTTTCTAGTTTCTCAGATTCATTTAATATATATAAAGTCATCTGTAAATCTTCTTCTGATAAAGTATCTTTTTTATTTTCTAAAAATACTGAATACACGTTTATCTGATTGCATATTGCAAGATATATTATGGCTTCTTTATCTATATTCATGGTTTTTATAATTAAGTTTTTATAATTAAAAAAAACCTTATTATTTCACAATAATAAGGTTTCAAAATCTATTCTTCTTAAGTTAAGAACACAAAGAATAAAAGGAAAATTAATATGAACAATATGAACATATAACTAGATTAATCTTCTGACTCTTCAGAAAGATTTTCTTCATCTAATTCTTTATCTTTTTTGGATTTTGGTGAAGAAATAATACCATGTCCTTTTTTGGATTTTACAGTTAAATTCCCTTCAGCAAAAGAAGTTGAATTTGATACTACCTTGTCACCATTAAATAAAACTGAAGTTATTATGATACCTACATAACCAGTTTTATTTTTTACTGCATAACCATAATTTTTAATTACTTGACCATTTCCCAAATCTATAACATCAATTTGTTTTGAATTAGGTCTTTGTCCAGCTGGACGATTTTTTAAAGCTTCCATTCTAGCTTTCTTTTTAGCTGCTTTATCAGCATCTACTTCTTTAGCTTTATTAGCTGCTGGTTTTTTAGTTGCCATAACTTGTAAAATTTTAAATTGTTTGATTCTTGAATTGAATTATAATTATTCTGCTTAATTTAATAGTTGAGTACTTAAATTAAGGGAGAATTTTCTCCCTTAATATCTTTAATTTCTGGGATTATTTTTTACCCTTTTTACCTTTTGCTTTTTCTTTTTTAGGAAGAGTTATACCCAATTCCTTAGCTATTGCTTTACGTAATTTTTCAATATCTTCTTCTTCATAATCATCTGGATCAACTTCTAAATCTTTATCATCTACAATATCCTCAAGTTCCTCAAAATCCATTTCATTTAGTTGTTCACCAGTCAGTTCATCTTCTTCTTCCTCTTCTTCCTCTTCTTCTTCTTCTTCTTCTTCTTCCTCTTCTTCTTCTTCATCTTCTTCTTCCTCTTCTTCTTCTTCATCTTCTTCTTCCTCTTCTTCCGAAGAACCAAAAATAGAAGAAGCTTCTTCTGAAGATAATTCAATAGGAGCAGGAATTATCTGAATAGAACCATCATCAAAAGTAATAATAATGTTACCATTAATTTCTTTACGGGAAACTTCTTTTTTAGCTTTTTTTCTTGCCATAATTGTAAAATTTAAATGTTAAACTTAATTATAATAGTTATAATGAAATTATATTCTTTATTCTATAGTGTGTATTACCAAGCATTTTACTCATTCCATAAGCAAATTTATTTTCTTGGCTTATTTTAGATGATATCCTTAGGAATTCATCCTGAGAATTTATAGTTAGTTTATGGAAAACTGGTTCAATATCTTTTGCTTCCTCTTGTGTAGATGTAAGATAAAAAGTTTCTTTTATTGCTAAATCTTTACCCTTCCAAGGATTATATTCATTTTCTTTTTTATTTAGCTCCATATCATTTATATTTTAATATCAACTTTAGTATAACCTGATAAACCAATTTTATCATTTAATGTATATATATTTGGATAACCTTTAATAATTAAATTATGGTTTAATGCACCATGCATTGGAAATATTAATAGATTACCCATTATTTGTCTGTTTGATATAATATAATTACATTTCCTTTTTTTCTTAAAGTCAGATTCCTTTATAAAACCTTGAAATAAAAGTTCCTTGTAAATATATTTTTCATTATATTCATAGTTTCTACAATCATCAATTGTGTTCAAGTATTTTATAAATTTATTATATTTTCTTTTAGCCCACTTCAGAGATTGTTCAATGGTTTTACCAGAAACTTTTTTATACTTCAAAGCTAATTCTTTTTCCAAAGGATATAAATTACTCTTGGTATAAATTCTTTTTTCTTCTGGAGTTAATTTTTTGAATCTCCTGTACCCTAGATCTCTCATTGAATTTAATATCTTGAACAAATCGTTTTCTTCCATATTGATTATATTCTAATTCTTCAATTAGTTTTTTATCCTTTTTACTACTAGAAAGATTTTTCTTGTTTATCATCATTAGGAATTTTCTTTTATAAGACTTCCTTCTATGATTTACCTTTACTTCTTTTGGAAAAAATATTTTATGTTTTACTAATCTCCATTTACCATTAATGTATAAGGTTTTACCAATACTAAAATCCATTTCTAGAGCTTCTTTACCTCTTATAAATTTTACATATTTTAATGAATCTGGACCATAGTTATCTAAATATTTTTTTCTGGCTATTTGTGGATTATACCAACCTTGAAGAACTAATGTAGGTATAAAATTTTTATAACACCAAGGATAATATTTATGCAGGTATATTTTAGAGTCAAGATTCACTAATTTAGTTGATTTACATTTTTCTTTTCTCTTTTTTCTTAATTCTAAAGCAAATTCTCTTAAATATTCAGGTAAAGCTTCAATTACTATCTCATTTTTTATTTTTGGTGCTTTTTTGGAATACTTTATGTATCTTTTATATAATTCTTTTTTTGTTAATTTATTTATATCTACTCTTGGCATGATTGTTTCTTTTCTAAAGTTTTATAATCTATACCCTTTTTTCTTAATGATGCTCTATACCATTGTTGAATAGATTTTGGATTTGCTTCTGGGAATTTCTTAATTACCCTTCTGGTTATTCTTTCTAATGAATATCCTCTATCAGTTAATTCAAAAGTATATGATTTTTTAGTACCCTTCCAAAGACCATTATCATCTTTTTCTCTTTTAGGTTTATCAGATTTTGGTTTATTTAAACCTTTTATCCTTTTAGTCTTTAATTTTTTAGTTTCACTATCTTCTGATATAAAACCTAATCTTAATTGATAATTTCTCATGGGATCATCTTTGGAATAACCTCTTTCTTCTAGAATTTTATCCATCCAATCATCATACTTATCAATTAATGAATTATCTGGTTTAGTATCTGCTTTTAATATATATGATTGTAATCTTCCCCAGTCAGCTGAACAAGCTTCTGGAAATGGCATTCCTAATGATACTGCCCTTCTCTTACAATCTTTAAAAGACATTGCATCTAATCCACCTGGAAATAATTTTAACTTTTCCTTAGAACCCTTAATTCTGTTTTTGTCTTTGATTTTTTTTGTTACTCTTGCCATATTGGTTAATATTTTAATATTTTTTCTTTACTACAAATATATAAATAATGTATATTATAAAAAAATTATTTATATAAAATATCATAGGTTTTTTAGATGTTTACCCCTCATTATATCTGGTAATGGCATCCTTTTTAAGTTATATGCTGAATCTAGAGTTTCACAAGTAAAATCCATATTATTAATGGAGTTATAATTAATAGCTCTATTAATTAAACTTCTGTATTCTTTCCAGAAATTTAAACCAGATTTACAATCCCTGGTTTTTTCAAAGAAATTTTTTACCATTATACCAAATAATTCAGCATCTTCCTGTTCCTCAAATATATAGATTTTCATATCAGTTATTTGGTTAACTATATTATCTTCTCTTTTTATTGGTACTACTACATAACCTTCTTTAAAAAAATCTGATATAAAAGCTACATAATATCTTTTATCTGGTCTACCTGCTTTCCAATACATATCTACCATAGCTCTTATTTTAAAATCAGGTATACCATGAAGATATTTTATATATATCTTATCTTTTTTTGTATTTCTTCGTTTATATGGTGAAGGTGCTTGAAGTATTCTTGGTAATATTCTAAAATTATTCCATCTATCAAACTCCATTATTAATGCATATAAATCCTTATCCCATTTATCTTTGGATTTTTTGAGATTACTCATATTATTAATTATATGGTTATTCCTTACTGGTTTTAAAAGCCATGAAGAATCACCAGCATATTCTGAAGCTTCATCTTTTGGCAATCTTTTCAATATGCATCCATATAAATAATCTCTAAATCTTTCAGATAAAGGTGCTTTTGGATTTATAAGAGAAGGGTATAAATAAAAATAATCCGAGAACATCTTAAAAAATTTCTCGGATCTAGCCTTTAATTCTAAATATTTATAATGAGTTATCTTTAATATTTCCCCAGTTTTCCAAGTTGATAAACCTTGGGATAATGTTAAAAATAAACTATTTTGTTCTTCTTTAGTTAAACATTCCCAAGCTTTTTCTTGATAATCTTCCATTTTTCTAATATTGTTTTTGGTTAATTACTTCATCAGGATATCCTTCTGGTATAGAGTTTACATCTATGGTATTATTTGATAAACAAGATAATTTATCTTCATCATAATCTTGGTATATAGAATATAATACATTATCAATTGGTATCTGTATAGCTAATGAACCATTTTCTGGATAAATAGTAACTGTTACCATTTTAGTTACTAAGTTAATACCATTAACTACTGCCCCTATACCATCGAATGGATAGCTCCTTAAAGTTATATAATCACCAATCTTTAAATTTACAATATCATCTGCAGAAAATATCTGATTATTTCTTGATAAAGTTTTATAATGTTTATATTCTTTTTTAGAAATGGTTGCTACCATTGAAAAATCATCAAAGTCTTCAGTATCTATCCTTTTCTTTTTCTTTTTGGGATGCATACTTTCTGTAGACCTTAACCAATTTAGTATTCCAGGTATTTCTTTTTTCAACTTTATTAGAAACTGTCTATTAAAAGCTTTTTCTGTTGGCATTTTTATAAAACCATAGCTAAATAATAGAGGTAATTCATCATAAAAATTCTTACCATTTTTTGATTTTCTAAGTATCTTTACTGTTGGTACTAGAGCTTTTATATTTTTGTACCCCATATCTTTCAATTCTTCATTTATGCTTTTCCAGTATTTTTTATCTAATCTACAAACACAATATTTATAAGAGGTACATTTCATAACTTATCTTATTTTTAATAATTTTCTAACTTTTTTATAAATCTCTTTGTAAGGTAACTTCAATATATCTGATGCCATATATACATTTAGGGTTATATTTTTATTAACCACAACTACCATTATTGGTAATTCTAGTAATTTATTATAACCATTAATTATTTTAGATACCTTATTATCTACTATGAAAAAGAATTCTCCTTTTGGCATATTATTATATCTCATCATTAAAACTGGTAATTTACCAGCTCTAATAGAATCATTATTAGCCTGATCCCAGAATTCTAATATTTTACATTTCTTATTGCCTAATAAAATATGTTCAAATCTGATATCTTTGTAAAATTTAGATTCTATAGAAAATGGAAATTTTCTAGAATGTTTATCATCAGTACAAATTACATCTGATGAAATATTATCAGCTTTCTTCCACCTTAAACCACCAGAAGCTGGTGTTCTACTAAATTCATAATTTGTCCATTCTTTCCAGAATTTACAAACTTCTCGTTCACCTCTATTACCTTTATTTTTACTATTTCCTGACATTTAAAAAATTATTTGGTTTATATACATTAGGCAATAGTGAATTATTAAAATTCATACTTTGATAGGCCATTTATTTTACTAACTGTCAATACTTTAGAATTTGGTATAGGTAAACTTTCTTGGTGGGTTATCAAGAATAAATTTCTATCTTTATATACTTTCTTTATAAGATTTATAACCAATTCAATATTATCTGAACTTAATGATTCAAATACTTCATCTAAAAATGCTATATTTATACCTTTTGACTTACTAATCATTTGATTCATAGCTAAAGCCATAGCTAAATTCACTAATTGTTTTTGACCACCAGATAGTTCATCATATTTTACTTCTATACCATCCATAGATATCATGGTTATAAAATCTTTTTTAGTAGAATTTAAATCTATGCCAAATAATATATTAAATCCCAAAGCTTCTGAATAAGATTCTAGTATTTCATTTAAATAATCCATTGAGGATTCGAATAAGAAAGCTTTAATACCATTATTACTTAATGGATCCATATAAGCCCATTTATAGAATTCCACATTATCCTTTATTTGTGAAATAGAAGTATCCAATTCTGATATTCTTTTTGTATATTTTTCCTGTTTTACTTTATTAGATTTTAGGATTGATTCAAAATCTGGTTTAGTATTAAGGTTATTTTCTATTCTTTTATCAATGTGCTCTATTTCTTCCTTTATTCTTAAAAGTTCACCCTTTAATTTATCTAAATTATATAGCTTATCATATAATTCTGATTTTTTATCCTGTAATTCACCTAATTTTTCATGTGATTTCCTTTGGATATTAAATGAACTTTTTATTTCTTCTAGTATTTCTATTGATTTATTATATTGTTTATCCTTTAATAGATTAATCACATTATCTACTAAATCCTCTACCTTTATATTTGATTTATTAGTAGCATTATCATATAACTCTTTTTGATAGTTTATTTCCTTTTTTACTTTTTCTATATCACTTTTTATGTTTTTTTGCTTAATATCCTTAAGCTTAAGGCTTAATTTATTTAATCGTATTGTAGCCAGTTTTTTATCACTCTTCAATAAAGAAATTTTATTTTTTATAGATAAATCAAATTCACTTCTCTTTTTCTTAATTTCACTAGAATTAACCTTTAATAGATTATATGATTCTTTTATTGATTCCTTTTCTTTTATTAAAGATTGTATTTCATTATATAATTTCTGATATCTATCCTGAGCTACTTTTTTGGCTTCACTTAAATAATTTAATTCAAAAATATCCTCAAATAACTTTTTCTTATCAGGACCAGTTTCCTGTATTAATCTTTTACAACCCTGACCAAACATTACACTATTCATAAAAACATTATAAGACATCCCGATGTTTTTATCTATAAGCAATTGTATTAATCTTTTACCCTTCTCTTCTACAGGTTCAGTATCTATAAAATAAAGTAATCTGTCATTACCTTTAGCACCAAATACTTCATCTTTATAAGATTGACATCTGATTATGTTATGTACTTTACCTTCTTTTCTAAAAAATAAGGATACTTTTACACCTTTATAATTTTTTGGCCTTAATTCTTTCCATGTTAATACATCTGATACTTTTTTAAGATTTATACCATATAAACACCAAACTAATGCAGAAAATATAGTAGTTTTTCCATTACCATTTGATCCTCTGATTACTGTTATACCAGTATTATTTAGTGGTAAATCCAGCTTATTTATACCACAAAAACCCTCTACTATTATTTTAGTGAATTCTATCATCACATTCATTTATTAAGTCTACTAATAATTTTTTCCTATTTCTATCTTTAATTCCTTTAGCTTTGAAATATCCAGATACTAATTTTTTATTTGATAGATCTAAAGTAATATTATGTTCTTTTGTCTCTTTATCATCTATAATTGGTTTGTTTATGATAGTATAATAATTACCATCATCTTTTACATATTCTTCAGATGATACATCAATAAATTTTGGGAATTCAGTAAATGGTATAAATTCCATGGATAAATCAGAATATAACTTCCAATAACCTAATTCACAATTTTTATCAGTTCTTCTTTGTTGTAAAGGTGCACCTACCATATATACCTTTTTTGATAATCTTTGTGGTTTATGTATATGGCCACATAATACTAAATCAAATTTGAAGAAACTGTTTATGTTTATATTTTCTACTGAACCAACTTCCACATCATCTGTGTCTTTTGCACCAGGATAATCAGTATGTATAAGTAATATATTTTTCTTATCATTGACTATGGGTATTTCTTTAACCCATTTAGTTAACCCTATATTGTGATCTAAATATGGTATGCCATGTATAATTATATCACCAAATTCTGCAGCCCTAAAATCTATACAGGTAATAAACTTATATATTTTAGAAAAAGAACTTATCCAACTTGATGATTTATTTCCTATTGAATTAGTTTTTGACATATCATGATTACCTGATATACAAAATAAATTCCAACTTCCATCATTAAGTTTATTAAATTCTCTTATAATAATTTCAAATAAATCATTAGTAATTAATTCAGGTTTATGGAATAAATCCCCACAAAATATTCCTGGGCATTTATATTTATTACATAATTCTTTTACTAGAGAAAGAACCTTAAAATGATTTAAGGTTCTTATATTATCCTGATTAAATTTTGCCCATTGATTTATATGAAGATCAGAGAATACTATAGCTGATACTTTTTTCATCTTAAGAATGACTTTATTATATTTTTTCTCCTATCTAATGTAATATCTCTTAATATTAAAATATTTACTGATTTATCCCCATAATCAATAATGTTACCCATTTCAGTCTTTCCCCCAAATTTTAATGAGAAAAATAAAGATTTATTATATCCCATGATATCTTTAATTACACCATCCATTATTAGGGATATCTGATATTGGTAATATCTATTTGTTATCCTTTTACCATTATCTTCCATATTCCATTTCCTAGTATCAAAGTATTCTATAGTAAATGGTATATAAATAATATGGGTGAATTGTTTAAATAATAATACTTTGCATTGTTCAATAAAAGTATCCATATCACATTGTTGATGTTTATGTGATAATTTATTTATCATATAGGCTACTGAATCAATATAACATCTATCTGTTACAAAATCTCTATCCTGTTTAGCATATAGATTTCTTCTTTTATTTAACAATTGGTATTCCTTCATAAATAAAGGCATATTAACCATTTCTTCATGTGTTATATTTTTAGTTTCAGGTATTAAATCTGAATATGAAGAAGATATAAAGGGTATTTTATATTCTTCTGATATCCATTTTGCTAAAGTAGTTTTACCTATACCACTTGGACCTGCAAAACCTATTCTTTTGAATTCTTCCATGATTTTAATGTTTTAAATGGTTTTATAAATTCACTTGTTAAAAATGAACCCAAAGTATATTCCTTAAATATGAATTGTAGTTTCTTAGTATTTATGGTATCTTTTTTATAAAAAATTACTGGAATTTTATCCAATGGATATTCTTTTAATGCAACCCTTATATCTATAAGTGGTTTATTTCTTTTATATAAATCCTCTAGTCCTTCAAAATCTATACCATTAAATTCATTATCTTTATTTGAAAGAAAATTCTCTATAGATCCAAATTCATCCAAAAATTTTCTAGCTTTTACTGGTCCTATACCTTTATAACCTGGTATATCATCTGATTTATCACCAACTAAACATAAATAATCAACACATTCTTTTGGTGAATAACCCATTTCTTTTGTACAAGTTTTTTCCTGTATTATACACTCTTTAAAAGGGTTATATATTTTAATGTTGCTATCTATTAATTGACAAAAATCCTTATCTGAAGATATTATTAATACTTTACCATTATGATTTAATGCATAATGCCCAATATAATCATCAGATTCATGACCTAATCCTTTTTTGTCCCATACTACTGGTATGTTTAAATATTTCAGGATTTTTTTTACTGTTCTTAATTGTTTATTAAAACTTTCATAATCCATAGAAATATTTTCTCTATGTTTTTTATAACTACCCAGTAAATTATTTCTAAAATTACTTTCTTTACTTTGTTTGGTATCAAAAGTTATAATCAAATAACCAGGTCTAAACCTTATTAAATATGAATTTAGTAATCTCATAAACCCATAAATTAAACCAGTTGGAACTCCATTATAAGATCTTAACTTTTCAAATTTTTGATAAGCTCTATGTGCTAAATTAGAACCATCAACTATCATTAATTGTTTTCTATCTGATTTTTTATGCTTCTTCTTCATAATCATCATTTTCTTCTGAATCATTGAATGATTCATATTCTACACTATCATCTACTGGATAATAATTCTCGGTTAGTTTTCCTAGTTTTTTATTAGTTGAACCTATAGTATTTATATTAGCAGCTCTTAATAATTTTCTTCTTAAATCTTCATCTTCTTCCATAAGTTTAATAAACTTCTCTTCACCTCTACAAAGAGTTTTACCTTTATACTTATATACACCACCTGAAGATTTTTCTATAATATCATTTTCTACTAATACATCTTCTAACCCATAATATCTATCAAAACCAACTGAATGAAATTTTGGATTGAAATAAACTGGACATTTACTAATTGTTGGCCTTGGTTGAGCTACCTTATTTTTAATAAGTCTAACAGTTACTAATTTACCAGCTTTCCTTTCTTTACCTTTTTGTTTAACTGTTATAGATTTTCCTGAATAAAAAGCAGCCCTGATAGAAGCATAGAATTTAAGAGCTGCTCCACCAGTTGTAACACTATTATCTTTACCAAATCCTACATTTAAAGCTGTCCTTAACTGATTTATATAAATTTGAGTTATACCTAGTTTATAAAATAATTCACTTCTAGTACGAAAATATTTATAAAGAGCTTTTGCTCTTCCACCCATTTCAGCTTTTCCATCAACCATTTTAGAATCTATATTATCAGCACAATCCATAGCAGCTATTGAGTCAACTACTAATAATATGGGTTCATTATTTGTTAATTGTGACCTTAAATATATAGCTATATCAGCTACTGCATCAGATACATATTCTATTCTAGTATCTCTTATTACTGTTACTTTATCAGGATTAACTCCATTTTCTTTGGCCCAAGAATTCATCCATGATTGTTCAGCATCTACCCATATAACATGACCACCAAGTTGTTGGCATGAATAAGCAAAATTATATGCTATAAGAGATTTTCCTGAGGATTCTTCACCTGCTACTTCAAGTATTTTACCAAATGGTATACCACCACCAAAAGTATAGTTTAATGCAAAAAATGTTGATGGTAACCATAAACCTGATTCTTTTGTTTCAGATGCAGTTACTATCATATCACCATACTTTTTATTTATTTCATTTATTGAGGGTATCTTTATCCCTATTTTCTTCTTTGCTGCCATCTTCTTTACTTTGAATGAAATTTTTATAATCTATATAGGATGAAACCATTATGTCCTTAATAAATTCCCTACATCTAGAAGGTAATTTACTAACTCTAAGTATAATCTTTTCGAATTCATCCAACATATCATATGGATTAAATATGCCCATTTCATCTAGGGTATTCCATGGTCCTCTTTTATATTTTACATCAACAATTGGGTTAAGTAATCCATGGTAGTTATACAATCTTTTATATAGGTAATTTTTAAAATCCTTATCCTTCTTTAATACATCAATATTTATATTATTATCTTCCATAGTTTTTTTAGAATAAAAAACCTGGTGTAAAAAACCAGGTTTAGTTAATGTAATTTAATAGGGTAAATCATCTTCTTCAAAATCACTTTTTAATTTACCTTTTTTCTTAAGTTTTTTCTTTTTGGGTTTTATATCCTCTTCTTCTTCAGGTGATTCATTTAAATAATCTGATAATATTTCTTCCAATTCATCATATGATTTCATCTGTTTTCTTATTATCTCTTCTAGATCAATTTCACCACCATATTTTGGATTTAATGGTTTACCACCTGGACATGGATTTACTGAATATGAAGTATCATTTTTACCTGATCCCGAACGTATAATTTTTATATCATACCCTTCATCTGGATCCGTCATATCACCCCAATCATCTTCATCAAGATATAAATCTATAATATCCTGGTATACTGATCTTGGTACCATTATTGGTTTTTTAACTCTATCAGGATCTATTTCTTTACCTTTATCATCTTTGTAACAAGTACAACCTAATACAAACTTTCTTTTAGGTGATATTCTACCTGCTAATTCTTGGTCATCTTCATCTTTGGAATCCTTTAATTCTAAATATTTTTCCATAAAAGGACATGGCTCATCAAATGTTGCTGGTGATATTACACTACCTAATTTTTGACCCAGATAAAATTGTATAACTTCCATACCCAATTCTTCATCACTACCCCTAGAAAGTATTCTACATCTAGTAATACCTTCTTTGGGAAATATCATACCACCACCTTTTCCTTTGGATTCTAATTGTTTTTTTCTCTGTAACATTTTTTCTCTAGTAGTAAGCTTTTTACTACTAATTCCATCATCATGATGTTTTTTTACTTTTTTTACTTTTACCATGGTTTTATTTATTTAGCTCTATATAGATAATTTCATTGATAGATAATACTGTAAATTCCAAATCAGGATAATCAATTGTAGATAGATTTTCAGGTTCTACTTCTTTACCAGCATATATACCATAGGTAACTATATTACCTACTTTTAGTAAACTTTTCCAATTATCTTCTTCAATAATACCTGATTGAATTATAACACCTTTTCTTGGTATATCTTCTTTTGCATTATCAGGTAAAATAATACCACCAGAAGTAGTTCTATTTTTACTATTTTTGGGTGATGCAATAAGTACCCTATTTATACTGGGTATACCATTTTCTAATACTTTACTAATTTCTAAAGCTTTTTCTTTACTAATAAGGTTTAATTCTACTTTCATAATTATATTATTTTTGATAGTTAATTGTAATATTGGTTATCATTGTTGCTTTCTTATATTAGCTGATAATGTTTGTATTATCCTTTCTCTTGATTCATAAGCTTTACATATACTAATAAACCTATTAGCTTTATCTAAAGCTTTTAAATATTTATCATTTGCTTTTATATATATTTTACTTGTTAAAGCTTTATGTGATACAGTATCATTATTTAACCTATTATCAGATTCCTTATAATATAACCAAGCTTTACTATATGCATAATCCTTTTCTTTTTCTAATTTATCTCTCCTTTTTATTATCTTATCTCTTAATAAACATAAAAAAGCATAATTAGAGGGTATATTTTTTAATTGGCTATTAATTATATTTTCATTAATTTCTAGTTCTCTAGAAATATTTATAGTAACCAATTTTCCTTTGTATTTAAAGGATATTATATCATCCTTTATTTCACTTATCTTTGTTTCCATGATGTATTAAAATATTCTTTAAATTTTTCAGGATATTCCTTTATAGAAATATCTCTATATCGGTTAAACTCCTCATAATACTCTTTTTCATTCCAATCTGGTGATAATAACTTATTATAATCATAACCAGGTATGAATGGTAATTCTTCTGCCATATTTCTACCTATGGAAAAGTCCATTGACATATCCACATCATCTATGCTAAAACCAAAATATTTTCTTGTAGAAGGATTTCTACATATATCCCATATTTTATATATTGTATCTGGTGTAATATATTTTGGTTCTATAAATTGATAAACAGAGTCATGTACAGTATCAACTTCTATCATGGGTGGTAATTTACCTTTTTTTACATCTTCATATACCATAATAGATGCAAATAATGCCATATCTGAAGCTGCTGATTGACATGGCATATTTGTAGATTGTCTAAGTGCTTCAAGATACTCACCATAATTTTCAGAATATACCTGTGGACATCTTCTTTTCCTACCAAAAAGAGAAACACAATATCCATGGGATTCCATATAATTATGTTGCTTTTCCATATATTTCTTTATTCTGGGAAAAGTTTTAAAATAATCTTCTAAAAATTCTTGAGCTTCATTTATTGAAACAGATTCTTCTGGTGTTGATAATGATTCAGCTAATTTAGGAGCTGATTGTTCATAAACAATACCAAAATTAATAGTTTTAGCTTGTTTACGTCTCTTTTTCCATAATTTATATTCAGGATGTAACTCATCTGAATATATTTTTATTATCTTGTCATAATCTTCATGATATTTTTTACAAGCTGAAGCTAGATGAATATCCTTCCCAGTTTTAAACCATTCCAACATAGTTTTTTCTTTAGCTAAATGAGCTAATATTCTTAATTCTGCTTGTGAATAATCATATGTTAAAAACAATTTACCTTTTGGAGTTATGAATTGTAATTTAACATCAGGATTAACCATAGTTTTTGGTATATTTTGTCCATTGGGATTCCGTGAACTCAACCTTCCACTGGTTGTACCATGTAATAGAAAAGTAGGATGTACACAACCATCATCCTGTACTAATTCACCTAAACCAACTATAAAGGTTGAATTAATAGTTTGTATACCTCTTAAATCTAAGAGATTATTTATAAATCCAGTACTATCATGTTCTTTTAACTTTAATAAAACATCTTCTGATGTACTAGGATTTGTAGTTTCCTTTTTTGTTTTGGGATCCTTGGTATATTCTATTATTGGTAATTTTAACCCTTTCTTTGATAAGAAAAGAAAATCCACCATTTGTTTTTGTGATTTGAAATTTATAGGTTCTAATAATTTCATCTCTGATTTAGTAGAGAATTCCCCAGCCATTAATCTAGATATTTTATCTTCTCTATTTTTTATGCTTCTAGATACATTCTTACCTTCTTTTTTTTCTTGTTCCCTAAGATTATCTATTTCTTCATATAGAGAATTTATATAATCTTCTTTTCTTTTCTTTAGCGTGTATTTTTCATAAATTCTTACTTGTCTAATAGACCTTAAATTTGTTTCATATGTTTCTATTTGATCAGCATATTTTTTTATTAACTTTCCATTTAACTCCTTGTCAAATGGTAAACCAAATTTCTCAGCTGATTGTAATACTCTACTTGCAGACATTAACAAATTCCTATATAAATTATAGAAATTTTTATATATTAACTTACTTTCAAAAAATATACCTAATCTTAAAGTAAAATCAGTATCCATACAACCATATCTACATAATTCTTCCAATGGTTTCTTATCCCATGATATACTATCAAATGAATCATACTTTTCATAATTAGCAAATTCTGGTAAAAATCTCCTTACCATACTTTTTAAATCATTGGGTCTAGTTTCATCTAAAAGATACTTAGCTAACATACCATCTATAACAGTACCTCTTGAATAAATACCATATTTTTGGAATATCTGATTATCAAATTTCCAATTCCAAGCTATTTTTACTATATCTGGATTTTCTATTACTTTCCTACCAAAATATAATAACCATTTTAACCATTGATTATCTTTTCTTAAAAATTGTACTGATTTATCAAAATGTAGTAAAGGTATTGATACTCCTGAACCTGCTTGAAATGATACTGATAATATTGTGGGTCTAAAATCATCCATATATAAACCCTTAGCATTAGTTTCAAAGTCAACAGAAGCATACCCTGTTTTTTTACAGGATTTTACTAACTCCTTTAACTCATTAAAATTTTTTATTATATGATACCTGGTTTTCATAAAAAATACACTCATTAAATATAACAAAAAAAGGAAATGGTAAATAACCATTTCCCAAGTTAATTGTCTAATAATTACTCAATGAGGTTTTTAATTTTACCCAATCTTTTTTATAAGAATGTAATGAATCTATTGTATGATATAAATATCCTGATTTAATACCAACTTTATTTGCTACATAATCTTTTAATAACCAAGCTAAATATACATCATTACCAAAATGTGTTATAAAATCAGAACTTCTTTGATGATAACATATATGTAATACTTTTTCTTTTTTATTATTTTCTCTTATAAGAAAATCATAATACATTGAACATGGTATTCTATAATTACCATCTAAATGGTAATCATCTGATTCATCTAAATAATGACCATATACATCTAGTACTGCTTTTCTAGTATTACTATCATCTTTTAAAAGAAAAATTATGGCATTTAACTTAGTCATGTTTATACCTCTATAAACTACTTGTTGATTAAATCTTTCTGAATATGTATAATCAAAAATGCCACCATTTAAAAATTCTTTCCATAAATCTTCCCTTAGTTTATAGGCTTCTCCTGGATTTATTGGATAACCAAATATTCTTTCTTTAAATTCAGCATCAGCCCACTCTTTAGAATTTGAATAAATAAATAGATATTCTGGTTTATCTAAATCTGTTAAACAATACTGTTTATTTATTATTTCCTTGGTTATAAAATCATCATTACCCTCAATCTTCTTATTCTGATAAGTTTTTGGTTTTACTTCTATACCCATTTCCCATAAATCTCTTGCCATTTCAGACATTAACTCGTAACAATCACAATAAATTCTCATGTTCTTATAATTTAATATGTTAATTTATATCTAATAGATATATGAAGATACCTTTTAGTCAATGTTTAATTTACAGTCTCTAATTTTGAAGTCTGGTTGTTTAAAATTTTGTGGTTGTAGTACTTTTAATACTCTTTTAAATATTTTATATTTGATATCATCTATGTTAGTCTCTTTTAGATATTTTAATTCACTTAATAAAAACTTAGATCTTTCATCTATATTCCCTTTTAATAATCCTCCTATATTTCTATGTACATCATACATAAGCAATGTAGTAGAGTTATTCCATAAAATATTAGTATGTATAGTTAAAGTATATGGTAAATCACCAAATATGAAATCACCAAGTCTTTTAAATAGAATCAAATCTATAAGTAATCTTTTAGTAACTTCTGTTGATCTCAGATATATAGATAAATTCAAAAATTTCTTACCAGTATTACTAAAACTAGAATATACTGACATAGACATTAAACAATTTTTACCATTTTTATGTGAATTAGAAAACTGATAACCAATGCTGTAAATGTTATTTTTAAAATTTATGCTACTTATTACATCTGACTTAAATTTTAACAAGCTATCTTTATCAATATAATTATTAATCAAATTAACCCATTTTATTTTGGTATAATGAAATTGTTTTCCCAAACTAAAATCTTCATCTAATTTTTCAGGATACATTATACCAAATGAAAAATCATGTGTATAGGTCTTATATTTATCACTTCTTAAATTCATAGATTTACTATGATTTTTTATAAAATCCTCATTTATAGATTCCCAAGCTGATAATATATCATTAAACCATATAAACTTTAAAGGAGAGTCCATTTGAACCCTCCTACTAAATTTTTTTTTGAGGTTATTATTTTTATTCTTCTTCATTCTCCTCAATATTTTCACTTTGATTATCTAAAATTGAACCATCTGTTTCATTAAATTTTATTACTTTTGATTTATTTGGTTCAACAAACATCTTTAAATCATACTTAGAAATGAATTTTAAATAAGCCTTTTTGATGTTATTTCTTACAATAATAGATGGGCATTTTTCTGGTAATGGTATACCATCCCAATCACCAATAATACAATCCTTTGCTAATAATGATTTCTTTTCTTTACCATATTTTTCTGGATTAAAGATTTTATAGACCCTCATATAAGCTTGGTATTTTGGATCTACCCCATCATCTGCTGCTCTCTTAACTCTTCTTAATGTTTTAGATAACCTCTTTCTTCTCTTCTCATCTTCTATAGCTTTTATCAATGGTTCTATTGGTTCATAACCATTATAAAGCATCAAACTTGTATCATCAGCAAAAGCAGACCTTATGAATAATTCTATTGTAAAATCTTTATGACCATAAATATATTCTCCTATCCTTATTGATAGTAATAAATCCCATGGTAATCTTGTTACAACATCTGAAGCTCTCATTAATATTGTTAATCTTGGTTTATCAATATTAATCATTCTTGAGAACATACCAGACATTAAACAACCTTTACCATTACCATGAGCATCTGCAAAATTAAATCCTATATTGTAATTTCTATTAATGGTTTTATTCTTTTCTAATTCACGTATTTGAAGCTTCAAAGAATCCATTGAATCTAAATCCAAATAATTACCTAATAGAGAACTCCATTTACTCTGTGAATAACCCAATATTTTACCAAAATCAAATTCTGGATCAAATTCTGCATTAGTTATTAAAACTGATAAACCATAAGTATAAAGAGAATTAGTTATAATTGCTCCTTGATTCTCACTAAACAATTCAGGGTCTTGGTTAATAAATAATTTATTTATTTCAGACCAAGCTTGATGACCATTTTCAAATATAAAACTTTTCATAAATTAGTAATTACTTTTTTGTCTAAATAAATTTACTTGGTTCTTTTTAAAATATAATAGATATAAATCTTCTTGGTTTATACCCATTTTATAAAAAAGACCCATCATATATATGAAAGCTAGTACTATTTCTTCCTGGTATTTCTCTTCATTAGTCATCTCCTGGGATTGTTTCCAAGGTTTATTTTTTAAATAATTTCTAGCAATATTTAAATGATAAGTTACATCCCAAATTATTGGTTTATATTTTTCATAAATGTTATTACCTATTTCTACACCACATTTTAGTAATCTAAAATCCTGAGATTTTATTTCTTTGGGTAAATCTTCATCATCTTTTACAAGATTCAGAATATTTATACCACAACAAATTTCATTATCAGCAGAATTAGTAAAATAATTTCCAATGGACATACATAAATCTATAATACCATTACCTTCTTCTTTAGTATATTTCTGATTTATGTATGATTTTATATCCTCTGGGTATATATTTGAATAGATAAGTAATTCAATCATAAAATGCATAGCATCAGCCATTTCTTCACCAGCATTTTGTATATGATTTAAAGTTTGTAATAAATCTGAATCATTATAATCAGATAACCATAATTTGTTTTTATTGGTTAATTCCAAAGCCATTAATAATGATTCATAACCTTCAGCTAATTCTTCTATTACTCTACCAACAAAATCCTTTATAAGAATCTGGGATTTTTTTGAATTTATGTTTATTGGGTATTGAGGTAATCCCTCAATCCCAATATATCCTTCTAGTAGATTTTTTTGTAGTTCATATATCTTTTCAAGATATTGGTTATTTTCTACTTTATCTGGTTCTAATTTAATATCTCTGCTGTCCATTTTGTTTTTCTGAATTAGTATTTATCCACCAATCTGGGATATAAGTATCTGTTGAGTTAGTTAGTATATCCATTTTTTCGTTATCTACCTGTTGAACCAAAACCACCTTCTCCTCTATTTGAATTATCCTTAGCAATTAATTTGGCCCAATTCAACTCATCTACTTCTAGCATATTTGATAGGATAATCGGTGTATGAAGGAATTGTATTAATTTGTCACCAGAATTAAAGGTTACTTGAGTCTCTCCCAAATTTAAAATACCAATATGAACTTCACCTCTATAATCTGAATCTACCACCTGAGCTGTAAATTGTAAACCATGTTTGGTTGATAGTCCAGATTTATTTGCTGCTATTAAAGCAGAGTTTCTATTTTCTATGAAAACCTTGATACCTGATGGGATCAATAATCTATGTCCTGGTAAAATTGATAAAGAATTATCGTTTAATCTGTACCACCAAGATGTATTCAATTCCTTGAATCTAGTTATGAAATCTTCTGTAAACTTTGGTAAATAAAAATCAAATCCTGCTGATTGTTCAGTACCTCTTGTTGGTGATTTTACTTCTCTTACCTTGATAAAATAAATTCTATCTTGGTTTGTCATACTGTCATTTACTATTTCTGCCATTATTTTGTTGATTTAAGTTTTTGTTCTTTGTAAAGTAATCTAGCTTCCTTTATTGAAAGTTCATATTTAGCTTGGATTTTTTGTATAATAGTTTTTTTATCATCTCCTTTTCTTTTCAAAGCTCTAATAGATTTGAAAACTGCTGATTTATCCACCAATATTTCCAAATCCTTGTACTGATTTTCTTTTTCCAGTTGTTTTCTAGTTTTACCAACTTTATCTGCAAATTTTATACAACATAATTCAGAATCTCCACACATCTTACATTCCTTTGTTGAGAGGTCATATTCTTTTCCAAAACATGGATCAGTATCTAAATTACCCAGTGAACTTATATCAACTGGTTTTAAAATTGGCATTGTTGAAATATCTGGTAAAGTTTGTTTTGTTTTTTTCATACCTTGAAAATTTTTGGTGTTTGAATTATAATTTGCTTCTTAGAGTTTATTGTGGTAGAATATTAATTTCTCTTTTGTGATCAATTGTAGTATCTCATCTTTCTTGGAACAAAAAGAAGAAAAGAAAGAAAAAGAAAAAAAAGTAACCAAAAAAAAGAAAAAGAAAGAAAAAAAGAAAAATCTTTAATCTTTATCTATCAGTAAAGAAGATTATAATTTGTCAATTTGACAAATTATAATCCTCCAGTTGGAGGATCCAACTGGAGATAGTTATATTCTATAAGAATCATTGATAAATTTCTAGATGAATCTAGAAGATTTATCTTCTTAGTATAAATTAGTGTAATTAATTGTTAAATCCTAGAAATTAAAAGTTAAAGTTTATAAATTGAATAATATGACTATTATTTAGGTTTTACTGTTATTACCTTTAACTTTTGTTTCTGATAGTATATTTTCCTATGATTACCATGTCTTTTCAGATATTTACCTGGAAATATAAAATCATCAAGATAGGTTTTATTTTTACCCTCAAATTTTCTAACTAATCTTCCTAGAATTTGAATTGATTTTTCATGTGAATCCATTGAAGCAATATTTTGTAAATATCTTAATTGTGGGAAATTCTTTCCTCTAGATATGATAGTTGTTACAATTAAAATATCTAATTTTCCTTCTCTTAGATCAGAGAATATTTTTTCTCTATTTTTAATTTCATGATGTGCATAATTAATTTTCCAACCATAATTTTTTTCCTGATTTATCTTGCAACAATATTTGTATAATTCTTCGCAATGTTTAATATATTTGGTTACAATAACCATTGGAAACCTATTATATTTAGCATTATATTCAATTCTAGAGATAGATTTTTTATATGATTCAATATTATTAATAATAATTTGGTTATATTCTTCTTGGTAATCCCATTCAGGTTCTATTTTAATTTTAAAATTGGTACAATCAATCATTTTTACAATAACAGGAGTTGCTCTACCTGATTTTATTTGATCTGATAAATTTACTTGGTCAACCCTATTACCTATAAATGACATTATATTCATGTTATGAACAATATATTTTTTAGCTTTATTTAGATAAATGGTTCCACTTAATCCTATTCTTATTTGAGTATTATATAAATGTTCAATGACAACTTTATAAGTTTTATTATCTATAATATCAGCTTCATCTATTAATACAATACCAATTTTGGATAATTCCATTTGATACTTCCTGATATTCCTAGAAATTGATTGAACCATTGCCACATTAAAATTACCCCATCTATTAACTTTAGAACCTTGAATAAATACAATATCTTCATTTGGTAATAAAGGTGGTATTTCTCTTTTGAATTGATTGAAAAGGTCTGAATCATTCAACAATAAAATTGTTGGTATCTTTCTTTTATAAGCTTCATGTATAGCACAAAATAAAAGGCTTTTTCCAAATCCAACTGCATAATCACCAACACAAATTCTAAATGGAGTATCTAATATTTTATAATTTAATAACTTGTCTAGAGCTTTTCTTTGTATTGGAAATAAAGTTTTATCACCTAATACCTTTGGAATTACTGGACTAATTTCTAATGGTGATCTTTCATCTATGATTTTAATATTATTAATACCATAACTTTTTAAAGTTTCAACTACTTTCGGTAATAAACCAATTTTAAAAAATCCCCTCTCATTTATATATTTGATATAACCGTCCCATCTATTCTTACCTCTCTGACGCATAAGTATATGCCAAGCATCTGGATGTTTAATTCTAAAATCATTATATAATTTAGTTAAGATTTTTAATGGTCCTTCTACTTGACATTGGTTGCTGTTTTTTATAAAAATGTTTATCATACTGAATTATTTTTTAAATGAATCCCAAATACTGTTATTAAATGAAGTTTCATTTTTGGGATGTAATATTAAACCATTTTTTGATATATATTGTGTTAATCTCTGTTGTGCTTTTTCATTTTTAAGATCTTCAATTTTTGGTATACCATTACAAAAAGCTAAAGCATCAAATTGAGCATCAATAAATGTTTTATGGTCAACACCCAAATCATCTGCCATTTTTCTTGCCCATAAGAAATTAACATATTCTGTTGGATTATTTATATAATTATTGGTAATACCAGTCATTTCTAGAATCTTATTTATATAAATATTATATATTTCCCTAGTTTCTTGTGGATATTCATCTTCTGATAATAATATTTCAGCTTCATAATATCTTAATATAACATCTGCATATTTTAATATCCATGACGCACAATAATTAAAATTAGGTCTTCTAGATTTAGACATTAAATTTAAACCTATTTCTACAAATTTTATATATCCATCACGTTTAGTTAATTTAAATGTATCACAGAATAAATTAACTGTAGGTACTAATTCTTTAATTTGTACCCATTGTGGGTCACTTTGTTTTATTTTAGTAATACCTATATGTTTTAATTTAATCCTGACAGAATATATAATATCTGCTAATAAGTTTGCATCACCTAATGTGGATTTAGTTCTTCTATTAGCTGATTTAGTTATACTTGCCTTATCATTTAACACAGAACGATGGTCAAGAGTAAATTCTCTTGCCATCGTAAAAATTTTATTAATATTTTCAGGTGAAATTTTTATACCCAATTTATCAATGATACCTATAAAGGTTTTTTTATATATATGAATACCAGGTTCTCTCATAATTATTAACTACACAGGACTAAAGTTAATATCAATAATACTAATGTTATAATTAAGGTATCTAATAACCTTTCTTTTAAATCCTTCATAATCAAATTGAGTTTAGAAAAAACTTAACCGATATTCATTATATCTATCATTATATCTAATTTATCTTTATCTCTATTGTATGATTTTTTAGCTTTTAATATTTCAGATATCTTAATTATTGGGTGTTCTTTATAGAAAATTTTTGGAATAAATTCCAAATCTGGGTCACTAATAAAAAAATCTATTTTTATTGGTTTATTTAAATTATTAATATAATTAATGCTAATAAGTGATTTAGTTGGGTAATTATTATTTGAAGTTGTTGATATACTGTCCAATAAGGATAAAGTTTCTTTTGTTGGGTTATATAATATGATATCTATATCTTTTACAGTATCCCAGGGTCGTATACCCAAAATTGCAAAAACTGATGAACCAGTTATACTATAATTTAAATTTGTTTGTTTTGTTTTTAAATTTTTAATTACTAAGTTTACGGCTGATAAAAATTCTACTTCTTTCATGATTTCTTAATTTTATAAGTTTAATTTTAATTTCAATAGTTCACTATAATCTTGATAATGTACTGAATATACATATTTCATAGTTTTCTTTTTACCCAAATCATTAACATCTTTACCTTCTGGTAAAAATATTACTTTAACTTTTTTAAAATTAACCAATTTTAAAGCTAAATCCAAAGCTCTATCTTTAGCATCTGGGTCAAATAATATTATTACTCTCTCTACTGGTGATTTAATAATCTCATTAATTTGATATCTTGAAATAGCTTTACCTCCAGAAGCTATACCCCTTTCACCTATAGTTTCAGCATTAATAGCTCCCTCACATATGTATATTGTTTTATACATATACAGAGCATCTTTATTATATATAATAAAAGATTTACCCAAACCTGATTCTGAAATTTCTGGATTATTATATCTTGGGCCAGCACCCATAAATAATCTAGCATTAAAATATACTAATTTACCATTTTCATGAAATGGTATTATTATATATCCAAAATATTTACCCTTAGTTCCATAACCCCAACCTGACATAGCTATTTTATTTAAATCAAATCCCCTTTTTTTAATATAATTTCTTGCTGCTTTAGCTAAATTAGAATTACCAATAAGAATAGATTTAAATCCTTCAGGAAGATATATATTTTTCTTTTCCTTTAATTCTACTTTCTCTTCCTTAAATATATACCCTTCAAATTTAGTATTATTATTAATAAAGGTATATGCTTCATGAAAAGTACTAAAATTTTCTAGGTATATAACTAATTCTATTGGGGATGGATGTTCACCACATCTAAAACAATTAGTTCTATTAAGGGATAAATTTATACCAAATTTACCTTCTCTACCACAGTATGGGCAAGTACATTTCATCCAGCCATGCCTATAATCATAGGCACCCAATTTCTGGTTAAAATAACCTTTTAATTTACCCTTGAAATAATTATTTAAAATTGACATATTTAAATATCTCCACCTTTTAAATTAGCTTTATCCTTATTTGCTACTGGATTTATTTTCTTTTGTGGTATGCTTTTTTTAATTAGTGAATCAACTACTTTACCTTGTGTATTATCATAAGTTTGTCTTGCTTCTTTACTAAATTCTTTCCATCTTTGTCTATCTAAATCAACATTAAATAAACATCTCCCATGTGGTTTACCATCCCTTTGAACTACAACTTCCAATCTTTGTATATTATGTTCATCTTCTTCATCAGTAGAATTTAAACCTAATATACATTGAGCATTTCTTATAATAGAAATAGATGAAGCTATATCATTATCTTCATATCTAGAAGATTTATGTTTAGCACCTTCTCTGGTAATATGTTGTGCTGTCCAAATAGCATCTAAACCTAGTTCACTACCCAAATTATCTAAATCAATGTATACACCATTTATTCTTTCTGTATCCTCTTTATGTTTAGCTATTGAAGCTAATTTAGCTGCATAATCTATTACTAATACATTTATTTTTAAATCTAATTCTGATTCAACTTTATTTATTATATTTTTAATGGTATTACAATCTGATACTAATGCTGGTACTCTTTCAACTATGAATTCAACTTTTAATCTTTTATATTTCCTCATATGTCTTTGTTCAATCTTATCATATTCTCCAGATAATAAATCCAGTTTAGTTTTATTTAATGTAGATTGGATCATACGTTCCATAATATTATTTTTACCATTCTCAGTATCAATATATAATACATTTTTCTTCATTGAAAGATAACCTCTGGATATATTTATTAAACCAAATGTTTTCCTTGCTTTGGGTCTATCTAAAAGCACAAAAATACTATTTTTTGGATAACCATTAGCATTTGATAATGCATTTAGTTGCCAATATGGTGTAGGTATAATGTTTGGACTTATCTTTCTCATTAATTGTCTTCTAGTAACACCTTTTACCATTAAAAGTGGTTCTTCATCATCTTTTTGTGGTTTAGAGTTTTTAATTATGTTTGAAACTTTAGATTGATAATCTTCATATAGATTGAAATTAGAAAAATCCATTGACTCATTTAGAGATTTCATTTCTATATAAGCAATGAATTTATAAATGTTTTCTTGTATTATATCTTCGTCTTTTAATGATACAGAATATAAATTATCAATAATTTTATTAATATTAGGTAAGTCATCTTTGGTAACTAAATCAATATAATTTTTACTTTCTAGAAGATTTTTACAACTTTCTACTAATAATGGTTTACTGGGAATTTTGGAATACTTCTTAACAAATTTATTAATAGATTCCATTATAAGAGAATGTTCAATCAATGTAAAATATGAAGATTTGATTTTTGAACAAATGATTAGTGATTCTTTGCTTTGTATTAAAAACCTTAATACTTCTAATTGAAAATCTAATGAGAAAGTAAATTTCTCCCCTGATTTTAGTAATTTCCTAAATTTATGATTTGCTGTTACCATAATACGTGTATATTAATTATATCTATTACTCTATTACATGAGTATAAAAGTATCTTTAGTTTTTACTTATTTCTTAGGAATAGCTGGACTTTTTAACACTGTTGGTGAAAAATTTCACTATATCGCTTACAACATATAAATTTATATATTATATTTGTCTTATTAAAAAATAAATATAATTATTATGTCACTATCCAAAGGATTAAATGGTTCTGAAATTCATAGATTAAAAGAATTTACCCATTATGATAGAGAAAGATTTGAAAGATTCTATAAATTATGTAAACCATTAATTAGGAATCTTTCTAGGAATGTAGATACAAAAAGATTTAATGTTAGTCCAGATATAATACAAAGTTATTTCTGGGATAAATTTTTACATGTATATAATAAATACCAAGATATGTATGAAGATGAAAGATTAAAAGCTACTTTATTATCTTCTTTACAGGTATTTAAAAAGAAATTATTAAGAAATGCTTACACTAAACAAGCTGAATTTAATCAAGAACTTACTTCATTTGAAGTATTATATGATAATAATAAGGAAGCATTAGATAATATAAACATAGAAGAAATTGAATATAGAAATGAAAAATCAGAAAAATTACACCAATTCATGAAAAATCATCTTACTCCTGATGAATATCTTTTATTTAGAACAGAATTAGATCCACCACCATTTCTTGAAACCAGGATAAGAGAATCCAGAGGAAAATTATCGGTATTTCATATCATAGAATTCTTTGAATTACCCAAGAATAAAAAATCATATGATATTATCACAGAGATGAGAAAACATATAAATGGAGCTATTGAATTAGCAAAAGAAGAATTTAAATAAGCACAAAAAACCCACTAAGAAATTACCAATTACGATAAATCTTAGTGGGTTGGGCTAACCTAACTCAACTATGGTTAATCAAAGATTAGAAAAATTATCATTTATGTAATTTATGGATTTAACTAGAGAATCAATTAACTTATTATTAATAATTTCATCATTTAATAATTTTACATCTTCTTTGTTATCCTGAAATAACCATTCTAATAAAATACCATAATAATTACCCATTAATACAGTAAAGTTTTCTTCCTTGTCTAAATCACCATCAGTTAAATCAACTCTATGTTTAAAGCCATTAGATTCTGGAAAATCTTTTTGTAAATTTGACATTATTACTTGAGCAAACTTATCTGATAAAGTTTGACCTTTTGATGTAAATATTTCGAATCCAGTAGCATTAGTCCAATTACTACCATTTCCAGCAGCATTATTATGTAAACTAATTAAAAATTTTACTTGGTCAGAATCTATCTTTATATTATTAGCAATATTTTTTCTTTGTGATAAACCAATTTCATTTTCAGTTTTATTGGTATATTCTACCCTATAACCTAATGATTCTAACTTGTCTCTTAATTTACCACAAATTAGTCTACTCCATTTATATTCTCTGTGTGTACCATCTGGAGAACATTTACCTTTAACATCTGCCCCATGGGCACAATCTAATATAATTACTAATTTCTTCATAAGTTCTTGATGTAAATTAATTTTATACCATTGATTAAAATATCAGTTGATTGGTCCATATTAGATATGGAAAAATTTTCTTTAGATATATAAATCTGTTCTAACATAAATTCTTTTATAACATCTTCATCTTCATCATTTAAGATTTCACATAATGGTTTTTCATCGCATATAAAATTAGAAAAGAATGAATTTATCTCTGAGAATTCATTTTTAATCATTCTAGAAACTTTGTTACAAACCATTTCTTTATTATCTTCTATATGATTTTCTAACCTAATTCTTAGAATCGCATATTTAATTGATTGACTTAAACCATTAAAGCTTCTTCTTATAATAACTTGACCCTGAGAAGTACCAATAGTTCTATCTGATACACCTTCAAAATATTCCTGAGTTTTAGTAGCTGCTGTATGTATGATATCTACTTTTTTTGTGAGTACAAATATTTGATATACAAATAATAATACTATCACAATCATAAAAATCATGAATACAGAGAATACCATTTTTAATGCACCATAATTGGCAGTAGCTTCTGCTAGTTTAACTGATGATTCAGTTATTTGGCCTACAGCTTTATTTAGACCATCTGAGTTGAGGGTTTGTAATAATAAATATAAAATCATAATAATTCATTAAAAAAGTTTAATTTTCAGGAATATTTCCACCAGATTGTGGTAAAGTTATATCAGCTTTAGTATTAATTTGTGGTATACTAGCAGGTTCTATTGGTATTATAGTTGTATAATATTGATTATTACCATAATCATCTGGAGTATGTGTATCTGGTATTTCTATTTCAGTAGGATTACCATCTTCATCTAAATGAAATTGTACATGTACTGGTAAATATTTATTTATTAATTTATAGAAAGCTAATTTTACTTGTTCTAATTTATCAGTATCATATATGGGTAAACCTTCATCATCATAACCCTTTATAAATAATTTTTCATACATACCTTCTGGTATTATTACTTTTAATTTAATAAAGGTACATGATTCACAAAAACCTTGTCTAAATCCACCACATACATCTTCTCCAGAATCCTGAAAATATCTTGCTACATCATCCTCAGAATCTGAATCTCTATATGTAGCTACTACTATATTATCTTCCAATGAAGAAGATAATATCTGTTCACTTAATGGTACAGATTTTATTCTTCTTGGTAATAATCTTGTTTCTGGATTATCTTGTTGGGTTTGATCATCACTTAGAGATAATTCAAATTTTACACCATAGAATCTGCCAAGAATATTATAAAAATCATCAGTACATCTTATTTTATAAAGAGCTATGGCATATTTTAAAATATTTCTAGTATTAGCTTTTGGAAAACCTTCAGAAGAATTAAACCAAATTTCAGCATTTTCTTTTGTATAAGGAGTATTATCTGTTAATACTCCATAAGCATAAGGTATATAATCGAAATATTCCCAGAAATAATTTAAGAATATATCTGGAGTTTTATCTATATCCAGAATATCCATGAAATTGTCTATATCTGGTATTACTTCTTTATCTAAGTATTCTGAACATACATCTATGAATCTTTCCAGGATACCTTTTCCCTTATCATCACCCTCTAATACTTTATAAGTATCATATTGCTTATAATAATAAGGAAACATATGCTTAAATACATAATCCTTAAATTTAAACTGTTTCATGAGGTATTACAGTTATAGATGAATTAATGAATATAGGTATCTCGTATTGGTTTGGTGTTAAATCCCTATTTGGTTGTTGCAAAGTAAATATATAATAGGAATTTTCAGGATATCCATTCTGATTTACATTTAAAGTTATTTGAAGATTTGGATTAGACATTTTATCTTTAAATGTACATGAATTATTAAATGATACTGGACCTGTTGCTATCATTTTATCATCACCAAGATATACATCATAAACACCACTAGAAGCACTGGTATTACCCATTTGTATTTTTATACTAACAATCTTATTATCATCTGTGTAATTCCAAATATCCATATTAAAATAGGATAATGATAATTCCGGGATTACATCTTCTTCACCTTCAGCGATTTCATCATTATGTGGATATGGATAACCCATTAAAAATAAATTATCTATATTTACATAATCTACCATAGTTTGATTATCTATCAAAGCATATATATCTGATAACCTTACTACTTTATTAATATCTGAATTTCTTCTATTATAAGCATTCAATAATGCTGTTTTAACTTGTTCAGTTATATCTTGAGCACTAAATGATTTTTTGCCATATACATTACATATTATATAAATTGTAGCTTGTTTAACTGAATAAACCTCTATACTAGTAGTTATTACTTTAGATCTTGATAATTTAGCTTTTACTTGATTTAAAAGATTCTGTGAAGCTATAATACCATTATCTGGTGTAATATATATTTCTACATATTTACCACAATTATAATTTACATAAGCTTTATCTACACCAGGTTGTAATCTAGCTAAAGCTTCAAAATCTTCTTTAGTTATAGCTACACCTAAAGTTTTTATTGATAATGGGATATGAGCTTTTAAAGTATCAAAATCTTCATAATCAGAACCACCAGCTGCTGGATATATATTAGTTACCTGAATATCATCATATATATCCAAATATTTCTGTGGTACTTGAGTAAATGAACCAGAATCTAGATTTCCCAAATTACCATAAGTAAGATAATAAGTTCCTTCTACTTTACCATTTAAATCAGGTTTCATACCAAATTGACCATCACCAAAAATAATATAAGGTTTTAAATCTTGATCTAACTCAATCTTATAAACCTTATCTATTGGAGAAGCATAAGCAAAAGTATCAACTAAGGTCCATGGTTCTTGATCTATATATAATACCATACTACCCTCCATATATTTTTTATCAGTTGGTAAATCTGGTAAATATATTTTTATATCTTTAGAAGTTATTTGACCAAGTGATATTCTATTTGGTTCTCCAACTAATTCTTTTTGTACTACACTTACTATAACAGAATTATTTCCAGTTTCCCAAGTAGTAGTATTACTAGTTAACCATTGTTTACCATCATCTGAAGTAAAAACTGTATTAGCCTCTATATCTATATTTGAATCTACTATAGCACCATCACTTCTATATAAAGTTAAATCTACCATAGCAGGATTAGCACTCTTAATATGATAATCCACTAATTTAGCATGATTATATACTGATGAATATCTTCTAGCTGTAGGTAAAAAAGCTTCTCTAGCCATATTATCTATATAATAATGTATTACTTCTGCTATAGCTGAAAATATGGATACAATAATTATAAAGATATTACCTTCACTAAAATCAGTCATTTCAGGAATTTTATTTCTAAGAGTAGAAATTATTTTGGTCTTAATACTATTAAAAGACCTCTGATAAGGTGTTAACCATTCGTTGCTAGTAGCCATAATATTTTATATTGTATATTGAAAATTGAGTTCTTCTACTGATTTGCTATTATCTACCATGAAATGTAGCTTTATATATAATTTATCAGATTCTCTTTGTACAAATGTATCTAGAGCTTTAATTCTTGGTTCCCAATTACTTATACCAGTTTTAATAAAGTCTCTTACTAGGAAAGCTAATACTTGGGTATTAGGTTCTTCTATACATTCCCAAGTTCTTGAACCAAAATATTCTTGCCTAAATCTTTGGCCAATCTGATAAGTAAGGATAGCTATTATGTTTTGTTTTATTAGTTTTATATCCCCATATAGCATATACCAACCAATTTTATCCACCATTACCATGGTACCATCTTCATTATATTCTGGTTTATACATTAAGTTGCCATCTTTATCAACTTTTTGTATTGTTTCACCAGTGGTTTCATCTGTATAAGTATCTGGTACCATTTTAGGTACTTGTTGTGGTTTATTATCACTACCAAGAAAGGTAGTTAATTGAATTGGAAAATAAGCTCCTGAACCAATTGAGTTGAGTTGTTGTAAATTCATAGCCTTTAATTTTTTATAATGGTATTACACTTAATGCTGTTGAAGCAGTATTTACTAAAGATGATAATGAATTAATAATGTCCAGTGGACCACCACTAGTAAATCCAAAAGCCAATATAATAGTTTGTAATTGACTTAATTGACCTGCTGCTGAATCTATATTAGCTTTAGCCATATTAACTGATTGTTTTAAACTTACTAATACTGCTGCTGAACTTTTTGGTGCCATTGGATCTGATACAGCAATTATTGGTAATTGATAAGCCCATTCACTTGAAGCAGTAATAACATTATTAGCAGTAGTTTTTATACCTTTATATAGAGCCTCAGCTTCAGCTATTTTTTGATTTAACATATCCATAGCTGCTTCTTTCATACTATTCAAAAATTCCTGTCTTTTTTCAGGAGTCAATGAATCCAGATATGGACCAAATTTATTTTCTATTATCTGATCTACTGTTATTCCTAAAGCCATAGTTTAATGTGTAAATTTTTTATCCTCTATTAATGGTAAATCAGTAGCCATCCACTGAGCTAAATTTTGACCAGACATAGCTACTGCTAAATCTTTGGATAAAGCCTGAATAAGAGTATTGAATTGTTCAATATTTAATACTCCACCATTATTACCACCATTAACTTTAACTATATCACCATCAATGTAAATTGATTTATTACCATCATCACCATTTATAGTTATCTCTGAAGATTCTTTATCTATGTGTATTTTAGTTCCTCCAGTAATTTCTACATCTATAGAAGTATTAATTTTAAGGTATAATTCACCATCAACTTCTTTGAGATATATTTTGTTACCTTTTGGAGTTATTATACCAAGAGTATCAGTATCTTTTAATTCTTCTGGACATTCATTTTCACCCCAACCAATATAAGACCATACAGGTCTTAATGGATCACCATTTTCAAATTCCACCCAAACTATATCACCTGGTTTTGGTGTTAAATATTTGTATCCATGATTTACACCACCACCTATAGAATTTTTAGGTTTAGCCCAAGCTTGAACTCCATCATGAATAGAAGGTATCATTACTTCTATATCACCTAAATTTTCTGGGTCCTGATTATCTAATACTACTGCTCTATAAGTAGAATAATATCTACCTATAAACTCTAAGCCATATCTTTGAATTAATTCTGGTAATGTCATAATATTTAATAATTAAATCCTGCAACAAATTCTGGATTACCAGACATATCTGAATTAGCTTTATAAACTTTATAAGAATTTTGCTCTCTTTGAACAAAGTATGAAGTTTCCTTGTTTAACATATTCTGTTCTTTAGCAAATTCAATAGCATCTTCTCTAGCTTTCATAGCTCCACTATCAATAAATTCTTTAGCTTCAGCACTAAATTTCTTTAACATAGATGCTGGAACTCTAGTAGCTCTTATTATACTTTTTGACATAGTCAATGTTCTAGGAACAAATTCTATATCACAAGTATAACCATTCATACTATCAAATTTATGTGTTACCTTTTTAGTATACCATATACCAGAATATTTGGAAGATACATTTTGAATCTGTATATTTATAGATGATCTTAAACTTGGATCACCAACTACTGTAGCTGTAGCTTTAACTTGATTACTTATGGTTTCTTCTATATCGTTTCCTAATTTTAAATCAGAAGAAGTATCCATATTAGCTAAAGCTCTATGACCATTAATTGGGATTTCTAATTCCAATTCTTCTTCTATTAATACCCTCCTTTTATTCCATTCTTGAGCATATCCTTGATACCATTGACCAGTTCTCTCTTCAACAGTTTCTTTAGCTAATATTTGAAATTTACCACTAGCTACCATATAATTATATGCTTCAGTCCAACTTTGAAATTCCCTAGTATTATTAGAATCACCAAATGTATTAGTCTGAGTATCATAATTATATGGATTTACCCACTGTCTTACTTTTACTTTTCTTTTAATTATATTAACAGCTAAATTATTCATATCATGAAGTGATCTAGCATATTCTTGAGGATTAGTCACATTCTTATATGAATCAAATGTCTTTTGCATATCAAGAAAAAACTTTCTATAGTCTTCTTCAGTTAAACCATGAGTTAAAGCTTCATTCTGATAATAAGACATTGCATCTTCCTTTGAAGAAAAGGTTTTTACATCTGATGTACTGTCCTGTTTTGATTCTTGTGTTTCCCAGAATTCCTTGTAATTCTTTTTTACACTAGGTAAAGTACTTTGTAATAAACCTCTATATTCTTCCTCAAGTTTAGTATTATCACCTGGTTTATTTCTTATGGTAGAAAAAGGTTCTTGATTATAACCCCAATTTCTAATATTATTATCCTGGCCATTACCATATATAAGATTACCACCTTGATAACCTTGTATACCTTTTAACCAATATTTTGGAAATATAAAATGACCATCAATATTACCTTCAGTATCATCTATACCAAATTGAGTTAATGTAGTTTTAACTTCTTTAGTTTTTGGGTCTATACCAGAAGTTTTACCTAATTCAACAGAATTTTTGGTATATTTGGAATTAACTGAAAAACTTAATAGTTCACCATTGCCATTAGCATAAGTATATACTTTTACTACTGGATAGTTTCTTCTCTGTGGGTGTAATACCACTTTACCATCTTCACTATCAGCTATTAGTGGTCCTTGTCCTTTTACATTACCAGCTCTTGCTAAATCTTTTATTTGCCCCCAACGATTATTTCTAGTACCCTCAAATACCAATACATTTGATTTCTTTTTGTTTGGTATAGCTACCTTCATGAAATATTCTGGGTAAGCTTCTTGTAATTGGTTTAATTCTTGAGTTTGTTCCTCGGTTAAATTTTTAGCATTAATTAATTTTACTTGTGAAGATATTAAACCATTATCAGTATAAGGTACTACTGATGGCCCATCAAAGATTACTGATGTTGGTGAAGGATAAGGTGCTATGGTATTCTTACTTTGTTTATCTAATTTTATTGCCATAATAAATAAGAATTATGGGTTTGGATAATTTTCTGGTGTACCACCAAGATTTATCATATAATATTTTTCAAAATCAATAGCATATTCATTACTTGTAGCTATCCACATATCATTACCAATACCTTTAGCAATATTAGATATTGAAGTTACTAAATCCTTACCACCATAATATGTTGGTGGCATAGTTTTTAATAATACTGTTGAATCTGAAAATTTTATAGTAACTTTTACACCATTTTGAGTAAATGTACAAGAATTGTCCATTATCATCATAATTTTTAATGGACTACATAAAGGACCAACTTTATCTGAATTTGGGAATATATAACCCCATTGTAATTTGATTGGCATCCTATACTGAAGTTGTGGTAAACTTACTATTTCAGGATTATCAGTTTCTATAATAAACTGACCTTCATCTGGTTCACCTTCTATATAAGTATACTCAAATGATGAAACATACATACCTAAAGGAGTATCACCCTTAGCAGGATCTGTTATTGGATAACCTCTAACATCATATATACCTAAATAAGGTGTTCCCATACCTTCAAATAATATGGGTTCACTATCTGATTTAAATTCTGGATTTTTTGTATTGCTTGCCATAATTTTATGGTATTATGATTTCCATATCTTTTTCAAGTTCAGCAAAAGGATTGAATATTTCATTTACATCAGCCAATAATGACCAATATCCTGAATCACCATAATATTTATAAGCTATACCTTGTAAAGTTTCACCTTCTAGTACTGTATGTACAGTTACTAATTGTTGATTCACTTGATAAGTAGGTATTCTTTCTAATGATATATCACCATTTTCATATGATATAATATAACCATTAGTATAGGGGTCTATTATATTTGCCATTGTGAAAAATCTCCTATATAATTACTTTGTTTAATGAACTAGAAATATCCATTGGTTCAGTAACTAAATTATTATTACTTTGTTGAATTGTGTCTGGGTTATCTACATCACCCAATTCTATACCTTTAGTTCTTAACAAAGCACTAATACTATATATTTCAGCATGACTTATGTTATGTGATGAAACTTTTTTAAAAGTTAAAGTTTGGGTAGCACAATTTGGATATAATTTTAAATCAGTTATACTAGGGATATCAGAAGTATCTCTTTCCCCATTTTCTTTATGGCTTAATCTTCTAGACCTAGTAGCATTTTGAAAATGAGTAAGAGAATATGGTGCTGATTCTAGAATAAAATTATCATCTTCAAATAAATTACTACCACCCCAAATAATATTTAATACTGGTGGTGATGAAGTATAACCATCGGCTTTAGTCCATGCTTCTAATAATCTACATTTGTGAATTACTTCATCCCTGTAAATTTTATCTGAAGCATACCATGATATTTCAAAACTAATTGTATCAGAACCACCAGTATACATCATAAATGGGTTATTTCTACCCATTGAACTAATTGAAGCCCAAGTTGATTGTGGTTCTATATTTAATGTATCGGGTCTATTTTGTAAATAAATTTTTGATACTGGTGAAGTAGCTTTATTAATGATAATAATTTGATTATTATTATTGATATTAGCTTCTAACATTTGGTTATTCCATTCATTACTAGCTTTGATGTTATTTTGTGTATAATCCACTTTTCTAGTCATAACCAGTATCTCTTGACCTTGATAACCTTGGGATTGGTATCTCTTTTTATCTCTAGTCCAACCATTATCACCTACACCTTCTTTCTGAGCTTGTGAATATGATTGTCTGTATGCATAATGTTTATTATAATCATCATATTTAGAGCCCCTATATCCTAATAAATTACTGGTATCTTCAGCTTTGGGCATAGGAGAAATAGTTCTATTTAATAAAATTCTACCTCTCCATAATTTATTTACGGGACTAGTAGCTAATTGACTTAAAACATTATTATTACCAAGTATATCTGTATATAATTTAGTAGCTTTACCACCGATTTCTCCTAAAATAGTTGCCATGATTATAAATTATTTGATTCCAGTATTTAAATTTACATCTTCTTGGTTGTTATCTATGGTTTCTTGTATAGCTTTCTTACCATCAACATTAAGAGTAATATTGATTGGTTTACCATTATTCTTGTCCAACATAGTAGCCCAAAATCTAATAGCATCTATTAAATCCTGAGTTGTGGGTTGGTTATTTTGTTTGGTTAACCTAGCAGCTTCAGCTTCAGTTTTTAAACTATCATATCTTTTAGTTAAATTACTAGTAGCTTCAGTATTTCTAGTAGTTTCTTCTTTATTACCTCTAATAGCTCCAATTAATGAAGGTATTAAAGAAGCTATAGTTATAATAGCAAATCCCCAAGGACCACCAAGAAAGCCCAATAAACCTTTACCCATAGAAAGTATACCTTTACCAATTCTTCCAGCAGTACTACTAATATTAGGTTTGGGTCTACCAGTTAATGCTCTTTCTATATCAGCTGAGGTTGCAGAACTTAATCTTCTTTGAGCTTCAGTCTTTTTAATAAATTTACCAGTAGTTTCATCTCTATATCTACCATTTCTAGTTTTTGATACACCAGCTACTACAGCTCCACCTGATAAAGCAGCTTGAGCTGAAACTAATACTCCATTTGCTGCTATACCACCTCTTCTTTGTTTAATTAATGCTCTTTCTATAGCCATATATCTGGTAGCATCCATTGCTGCTCCTCTCCAACCACCTCTTAATATAGCAAAGAAATTAGCCATAGAAATTTGGGAATCATTCCTTAATAATTTTATACTTGCCCAAAATTTTATTATTCTAGGAAATACCACTCCAGCTAATACACCTAAAGTAGTAAACCCTGCTATAAATGTACCTAATACTGGAGTAGCTAAAATATTTCTTAGTATTCCCATTACATAACCAACAGCATCAAATATTGGGCCCAATACTGGAGTAACTGAAGTTGCAAATGTAGTAGCTAAGTTTTCAAAAGAGTTAACCATAACATCTAATCGTCCAGCTAATGATGACATTCTTTTGTCCATCATTTCGGAAGCTGTACCACTAGATTCATTTTGAATCTTATTTAAGAGTTCTCTATAACCTTCAAGATCATTCATCATAGCAACAGCAGCCCTCATACCACGAACACCAAATATTTGATTCATTATGAGATTCCGTTGACTAGCATTCATATCTTGGGTAGCTATTTTTATTTTTTCTAGAGCATCACCTAAATCAATAATACTACCAGTAGTATCTAGGAAATCCTCAGGTGATAAACCAATAGATGCTAAAGCTTTACCTCCTTTGAAATTTGGATCAGCTATAGATTTATTTAAATATCTAGCCATATTAGAAATTGCAGTACCAGCCATTGAAGCCTGTATACCAGCATTTCCTAAAGTACCAATCATTGCCATGGTTTGTGGTAAAGTTTGATTCAAAGTTACCATATCAGCACCAGCATATTTGATTGATTCAGCTAAGTCAGTCATTGATATATTAGCAGATAAAGCAGCTTTGGTCATCTGATCACCAACTACTACTGAAGCTCGTTCACCTTCTTGTCTAAAGGTTCTCATAACATTAGTAATAATATCAGCAGCTCCTCCTTTACCACCAATTTCCATACCAGAAGCACCTGCTACCATTACAGCCCCTCTGATCATTTGTGTTACTTCATTAAAATCATTACCAGCCATAGCTAGGTATTTCATTCCAGAAGCAATTTCTTGAGAATTAAACATACTTTCCAAACCTAAGGTTTGTGCTATATCACTTAATTCTCTCATCTGTGATTCAGTAGCTTGTGTAATAGCTCCTACTGTAGTCATAGTATCTATAAACTCAGCACCAGCTACTACTGAAGCACTTAAAACACTAAATGCATTATCAGCTATAGACATCATAGTATTAGCTACACCTATACCAGCATTTAAATTAGCATCAACTGCCATTTTAGCATCATTATGTAATTTTCTGATGGTATTTGAAGCTTCTCTAGCTTGGTTGGAAAATCTATCCTGTAATACAAGAGCTATACCTATTTCTAAAGATGAACCTGGGCTACCACTTGTAAATGCCATATCAATGTTTATTTAAATTTTTATCTATTTCTTTATAATATTCTGAAGCTATATTAGCTAATTTTAACCTCTTTCTAAATGGGAGTTTAGCTAAAGTAAGGTAATCTATGTTTATCTTAGCTTGTTGAAGATAAACAAATTCTCTTTCTAAATCTCCCCCGGATAGAAAAAATCTTTTATAGCTACTATACTTATTTCTTCTACCATAGAATTACTTGGGTTTTCTATAGTGGTTGTTCCAGTAAATACAGGGTCTATAGATAATATATGTTTCTTTATTTCTAACATCTCCCTTACTGAAAACATTCTGAATGAAGTTACTTTGTCCCATTTACCATCTACATTTAGACAAAGATTCCTAGCTACATATTCTTGATTTTTAGTCCTCTTTTCTAATGGTAAATTTAATACATAAGCTTCACCTACTGCATTTAATAAATCAAATTTTAATTCCTTACCAGTGCTAAGTTTAATTGGTATATCAGTACTTAATTTACCTTCAGGATAATAAGGAATAGCATTGGGTTTAGTTAATAATTCTTCTTCTGTGGGTTCTTTTGAATAGTCAAAGAGGAATTCATTTAGATCTTGGGAATAATTTACTATACCACCATTCTCTTTGCCCCAATCATGTTGAAATTCAATTTCATTACCCAATGAATGAATACGTGAATTAAATAATATACAATATTTATCTAATGCTGGTAATCTATGAGCTTGTTCAACAGTTAACTTACCATTTGAAGTTCTATCTGTTGATACTACTATACCAGAAACAAATCTAGATATATTTAGTAAACTTTGAGCTTCTACAGGATTAGATAATATATCATCATCTTCACCATTTTGTTCTCTGATTGTATACTTAAAACCAGAAGGAGCAGTAAACTCCAATAAATAAGAATTAATTTCTTGTTCCATAATGTTGAGTTAGTTTATTAGGTTTATAAAAAAACAAAAGGGAACCCATTTCTGAATTCCCTGTTGCCAATAACAATAACAAATTAAAGTTTTTCAACTGTACCTACTGAGAATTCTATTTCTTCTATGGTGTTATCAGAACTCATCCTATCAAGATCTTGACCATTTAATCTTGTTGGCCAAACTTCTTCACATATCCATGAATTCAAGATTGATACACCATCTTCAGCTAGTTCATTTATTTGTACAGTTTCCCAATACTGAGAGGGTGTTAGACCACCACCCAATAGCATATCTTGTACTGACATAAGCCAATCCCATAACCAAGTATCAGAACCAGAAGTAGTTTCAAGTTTAGAAACAGTTAAAGTACCCACTGATACTCTACCAGCAGTTTTTACACTTCTATTTACATCACCATGTTCTACTTCTTCTACACTAACCTCAGGAATAGTTGCTTTTTGAAATAGATAAGCATTTATTGGGTGTTTAGTAAATATTATTTGGAAAAGGAAAGTTTTCCTTGGGTTTTTTATCTTTGCTCCCATAATATCTAATTTTATTTATAAATTTTCAGTATTAATTGAAATATCTTGAGTAGCAGAATCAATAATAATATCCACTGTAATTTCCTGTAAAGGAACAATATCTTTGTATTTTAATACCAAATGATATTTACCTTGTCTTACATCAGCTTCATTATTTACCTGAAGATCATCATAGGAAGTAGCATATTGATCACCAATCCATTCATATGATGTTATGGCCTGATTATCTACTAAGTCATCCATAATTACTCTACCTTCTAGATAAATATTTTTCCAAGTAACCCAATTATTTGGTTCTTCTATATATCTTTCTAGAATTGGCCTTAGATTTTTCTTAATGTATAAGTTTAATCTAACTATAGAAAGGAATTTTTCTGAATCAGATTTTGGATTAGAAGTAAACCCATGCCATAACATAGTTCTTTTACCCTGAGTACTTGTATCTTTGATTACAAAAAGATTACAGTACCATTCAGCTAATTCCTGTAATTCTTCTATCATACCAGGACCACCAAGATTATCAGTTACAGGACCAAGTGCATCTGGAATTATACCTCTATTCATACCAGAGAATGATCTATAAGGCCCATAATTACTTGCTGATGAATCACCCAATCCAATTACTGAACCAAGTACATCACAATTCTGTAAAGAACCATTAGCATCATAATATTTAATACCACCAGCATAATAACAAATATTTTTAGCCTGACCTACTGTTGGTATTAAAGTTTTAAGTGAATTTACAATTTCTGGCTGTTGCTGAGCTTCAAATGTACCTGCTTTATATTTTGGAACTTCTACATATAAAACAATCTCAAATTTAGCTTTTACATCATCAGCAATTTGTTTATAAGCTTCAGTATAATCATTTTTTATATGTTGGTGAACATGAGATAATATCAATTGATATCCATCATTATATCCTCTAATTGCATTATAAGCATCAACCCAAGTAGATACATCTGAATCACCACCATTTTTACCTTCATTAATTATAACATAAGAAGGAGTATCACCTAATTTATCATTAGTATGTTTTTCCCAAGAATCAGTTTCATAGGTATAAAAAGGAGCTACAATATAACCATTCCAATTTTGACATGAAATTAGATAATTAATTACACCATTAATACCCTGTTCTTTTAATTTACTTAACATAGTATCAGTACTATCAATACCAGTACCTGAAGAATTAGTAGTAGAACCTTCTAGATTTACTGATAATTCAAGATTTGGTGCATTATTTACAAAATCCTGAAATACTGATGGTTCTATAAAAGGTGTTTGCCCTTCACCAGCACTAGAAAATATTAAGTTATTAGCTAATATATTTTCTGTTGGTATATTTATTACTGTACTAGAATCTTCACCAGATTTATTATAAGCTGTAAATTGTTGTAAATAATACTTATTTGATGGAGAAGAAGCTTTATATAATTTTAAATAAAAGTTTCTGTTTAAACCATAACCAGTATTATCTACAATAGCAGATCCAGCTTCCTTAGTTTTTATATTTATACCTATAGTATAAGTTTGAGTAGTATCATCTGGATTATTTAACATAATCTGGAAAGTATAAGCTCCATCTGCTGAAGGTGAATCACCAAATAGATTTATTACTTTACCTGTACCTTGTGATACTTCACCAGAACCAGCTACCCTTGATATCCTTAGTTTTGAACCCAGTTCAAAAGCTTTTTTAATATTAGATATAGAGCCATCTGGAACTATTTCATCACCATAAATTTCTTGAAATTTATTCCAAGAACCAATTATTTCATCGGGTTTATTAAATTGACCCTTTGTTGTACGAGCTAATACATGAGATACCCCTAACAGTGGTACACTTGCTTGTACATTCCTATTTTCAAAATTGAAATTAATACTTGGAGTGTTAGGCATAATTTTATTGTTTTTGATAAGTGTTATATTTTGTTACAATGATTATTCTTTTTCAGGAACTTCCAACAATGTATAACCATAATTTTCTAGTAATACATCTATTGTAGTTATAGGTACAAAATCAACTTCACCAGGAATTTCTTCTAGAATACAATCCATTACTTGAAATTGATAAATTTTTTCCAACAACCCCATATCTAAATTTGGTATATCAAAGAAATTTACCAATTCAATAAATATATTTCCTGTAAATAAAAAACTATCTTCTGTATATGGTTTTATATACCCTCTTTGTGGAATTGCATAAAACATTATTTGATGTAATAATCTCAAATCTTCCTGAGTTCCTGCTACTAAATGAATATCAATATACTGATCAATGGTTTCATATGGGTATTCAGTTGCTGTAAAACCAATACCTTCTTCTTTGGTTATTAATTCTCTTGGTAGCCCAATAGAACCAGGATAAAAACCTCTAGCATTAACTACTATTCTTGGTGTTTCTTTTTTATCTTTTGATTGATTATTACCTGTACCAAATACTTGAACAAATTTTTTTAGTTTAGATATGGCTTCCTTGAATTTCTTTGAATTTTCTGCATTTATAGGAAGAAAATCTTCTGGATTTACTGAATAACCAAGTTTAACAGCAACTCCTAATAAGGCAGAATATATTGACCTTTCTATAATTTCTTGTGAATTTACCATTTTACTTGATTAGCTTTTATTCCAAAATCTTTTAATAATTGACTCCTTATACCTTTAATTATTTCTTTTCTTAAACCTTCTCTACCTCCTACTGATTTAAATGAGGGTGCCCATAAAGGTCTAGCAGGAATGTTACCACTATTTTTTCCACCTCCTTTGCCACCAGTACCAAACTCTAAAATCTTGGCTAATTCATTTAAAGTTATACCTCCTTGTGAAGATCTTTTTTGTGATATTGGCAAACCAATTATAGTTCTTGATTTATATTTATGTATACCAACTGCTCTATAATATAAACCAGTTAAATAATATAATGGGTGTTCACCATATCTTTGTTTGGTAAAATAAGACATTTCTTCCCATCTTATACCTGATCCCTTAGGAGGAGTACCAGTTCTTATGGAATTTTGTATTATTCTTAATAATCTATTAGCAAATATTCTAGTGGAATAATCATAACCTTTTTGTATTGAAGGTCCAAGTTTATCTGTTAATGCAGTTACCTTCTCCCATTTACCAAATAACTTTACTTGTAATTGTAATTGATTGGGAGAAGGTAAAGTTACATTAACTTTTTTGGACATAATTATGAATTTACTATACCTGATTGTTTAAAATAATAACCCATATTACAAATGGCTATTTTATTTGTACCATCAGTTACAAATTTAAAACATAATATAGCATAAGTATCAGTATTAGTAGTTGGTGGTATAAATTCACTACCAACCATATTACTTGAATTCATTACATTTATAGCTGAAGTATATTTTATATTTACACCATAATTATCAACATCTATAGGATAAATTAATATTAATTCATCATTTTTTGTTGACAATGAATCAACATCTATTATAAATGTAACATTTGATAATGTTGTTGGTGCCCCAAGATACTCAACTATAGTATTGGGACTAACTTCTATATTAGTAGGAGTATTTACACTTTTTTTTCTTATATACTCTTTCAAAGCATTCTGGTAGTTTCCTTCTATTTGTGAAATATCATTTTCAATATTCCCAATACTAGAATTAATACTACCAATACTAGAATTAGTTTGGGTAATAAAACTATTTAAAGTTTTATTTTGAACATAAGAACCTATCTGGTTTAATTCTATTCTTTCTTTTGAACTAACTTGGAATGATTCTTGTCCAGATATTTGTTCATCTTTTCTTTTTGCTAAAGATGTTATATCTACAAATGTTGTTGCCATTTTTTAATTATCATTTAAAGATTTGAATTTAAACCTTAACCAAGCAGTAAAATACCCAGCCAACAAAGAAGCTATTGCCCATATACCTAATAATACTGATTCCCATATGGGTAAATATTTCCATAAAAAAGCCAGTATTACAAATAATGCACCAAAATAGGCTATCAAAGTTATGCCTATAATATTATTTACATTTTTCATTTTTGTACTTATTTAGAACTATATTCTGCAGCATTAACCAAATAAATATAATCACCATATACATTTGGGGTATCAGTAGAACAAATTGCTTGAATACATACTACTACCAAACTACCTGAAGTGGGATTTAAACTTTTAGCTGATTCATGATATAATATTTGACCACCTTGGCTATCAATTACCGTTAAAGTCCTAATATTACTTTGAAATATTGCTATTGCAGTAGAATTATTATCAGCAAAAGTACTACCATCCAAATTCAGTACAAAACTACTAGTATTAGTTTTTGCAAAATATAAAACATCTCCACCATTTACATTAGAACCAGAATTATTAGTATTTACATACATGAAATTACTGTTTCTTAAAAATGCATTGGTATTGATAAAATAATTTTTAATGTAATCTCTTATATGAGCTGTTGTGGTATATTCTAATTCTGATACCTGTAATTTTTCATTACCAGATAGAACATTTTTACCATTTAATGAATTTATATCTACAAATTCTGCCATAGGTTTATTTTTTAATATGTTATTGTTATTCTATTAAGAATGATGCTATTATTCCACCATTATAGTAAGCTCTCTTATTATTATAAAGACCAACTCTAACATTTAAATAAGCTAATTGAGTGGTAATTACAGAATATATTTCTTCTCTATAATGAATTTCTATTGAACCATTTCTTGAATTATTCCCTAAATTTTCATGCCACTTAAATGAAGCACTGTTTTCACTTAGATCAGCAATCTTATAGAATCCCTCATCACTTGATATAGCATCCCAAGTAATAGGGTATACATTAGTATCTTCAATTGGTGCTAAAGATGTAACTTCACCAGAAGTATAACTATATGAAGCATATGCAACAGCTATAATAGTCGTATCTCCATCTGCTGGCATATTACTAATAGCACCACCTAATGGGGATAAAATAGTTTTTATTTTTAGAGAATTTAATGATTGTACATTAGCTTGTTGTTTAAAAGTTATGTCTGCTGAACCATAGGTAGTAGTAGCTCTTATAGTTACTGATCTTTCTAATGTAACTGTAGTACCTGTATTGGCTGCTTGAACTATAGTATTACCTTTAAATTCTGATGGTAAAAATGATACCCAATCAGAACCTGAACTTACTGGTTCATAAACTGGATTATCTACTTTTCTTGAACTTGAATATTTACCATTAATAAAAATATCCACATAAGTACCTATTTCAACAGTACCTCCTGAAGCATTAAATTCAGTAAATTCACTTGGATTGATAGTTAAAATATATACTTCATATGAATATGAAGCTTCTAATTGAGTTACACCCAATATAGCTTGGGATTGTTCACCTATGGTTAAACCAGGAGCTGTAGTTCTAAAAACCAAAGTTTTAGTTCTACTTTGTTCATTTAAATTAGCATCTGAACCAAGGTATACTACTTGACTAGAAGTATCAGGTTTTATATAAGCATATATATTATTATTTGTACCATCTTCCCAAGGAATACTTATTTTAGTATAGCCTTCAAGATTAATATCAGCCATTTCTGAATTTAGTATTACCTTGTTTTTATCCATAGAAATTTGGTTTTAAATAGAATTTCCAGCTTTAACATTATTATATATAGAAGTAGTATCTACAAAAGTAGCAACTACTAAATTATTTACTTGCTGAGTAATGTGTAAATATACTGAAGCTTGGGTATTTTGTGTTTCATCATCAGTAGCACCTTTAAAAACTAATGTTTTAGTTCTTACTATATTAGATGAATTTTTATCTGATGATATAGTTATGGTACCAGTAGATATTACATATGAAAAATTCAAATAAAAATTATCTGCTGTACCATCTTCCCAAGGAATACTTACAAATTGGTTAGTATCTTGTTTGGATTCTGGCATGGTTAAATAGATTTTTATTAAACAAATAAACCTGGAGTAATTAATACTCCAGGTTCTTGTAATGAAATTTTTACTGAGCAGAAACAGTAAATGTAGTATTGGTAATAACTTGTACATTTACCTCTGAACCATCTTGTGGAACATTGATAGAAGTAGGAGAAACTTCCAATGTAGGATCACCAGCAGTCTGATTAAGTGTAATTGTTGCTGTAACTGAAGAAGTAGCACCTTTTACTGTAATCTGTTGAGTTTTAGCTTCAATAGTTTCATTTGCATTTGCTGACAAAGTCAATTCAAAAGCATATTGAGCTGTTGCTCCCGGGTCACCATCAATTTCTTGACCATTGGTAGCATCTGAACCATTAGCTTGATATGTAATAGAAGTGATATCTGCTGTGATAATATCACCTGAACCTTTTGTAAAGGTCAAAGAAGCAGAGTTTGATTTACCAGTGATTTTAATACTACCACCGGCTTTATCAACTGCTTGAGTAGAACCATTATCAAAAGTTACAAACTCAGCTTTTGGTAAATGATTAGCTGTAAAAGTTTTGTTTTCACTTACTCCAGGAGCAGTTACAACAAAAGTTGCTGTTTGTTTAACACGGTTACCCTTATTGGGTGTTTGTGCTTTCACTGTTAATTGGGTATCGCCTGAACCAGAATTTGGGGTTACAAGAATACCATTCTTAATAACATCTGCCATTTTGTTTTTTTTTTGGTTAAAAACTAGGTTTATTCTATATTAAAAGTTGTATTTGTAAATACCATGTTTGTATCTTCCCAGTTATTCATCTCTGATAAGTCTATATTATATTTTTCCAATGATAAACTTGGATCTTCCTGTGAAGTAGACCAAACTATATTACCATTAAATAATACTCGATGTATATTCCTACCATTAAAGGATATTTTCTTTATATTCCTACCATTAAATGTTAATACTGGGTTTGCCATAACTTATTTATTTTACTTGAATACCATAAACTTGATTTGATATTACTTTACCACCATCCAGTGATACAATTTTAAAATCAATTTCATAATACCCAGAATTTTTAAATACCAATTTACAAGGTATCTGTTTTATACTTTTCCCATCAATACTAAAACCAACTGTAGAAGACCCATAATATGAACTATTGATAGCATTAAATTCTTCTTCTCCAATTGAAACTATTAATAATTCATTTGATAATTTATTTATTAATAATAATCTTACTCTATCTAATGAAGTACTTTGATAATTTTCTAGAGTAATATTACAATTAACTTCAGTATTATTATATGGATTTAAATTATCAACCTCTACGAATATACCAATTGTATTTGTTACTGATTTGGCAAGAGACATTAAATTTGCTGGTTCATATTCAAAATATAATATATTATCTTGTTTTGAAGGAGCAGATTCAGTAACTACTATAGTTCTTACCATATCAGATTGTACACCTTCAAATATTCTCCATTTACCAGTTGAATCATCTACTGTATTAGTAGAAAGAAACTTATATACTAAACTAGTCTCTTTACAAAATGAAAGATGTCCTTCATTCAAACTAGTTTCAGGAAAAGCTTTCATTAATGCAAGAGTTTCAAATTCATCTCTTACAAAATTTGGTTTTTGTCCTTGATATTGGAAATTATCACCTATCTGTAGTGCCATAATTATGCATATATTTGTTTAAAGTTAGTAACTGATGTTGTATCTATCAAGGTATATACATAATAAGCTTCACCATTTACATTTACTTCAGTTCTATTATAAGAATTAATATAATCAAAATTATTAGCATCTTTTATACTTGAAAGAGCTCCAAGTGATTTTGGATATGCATAACATAATTTCTGATTATTAAGTGTAGCAGTTCCTGTGTAAGATTTGGTATTCTTAACAGTTTTAGTAGTTAAACCTTTTATAGTTTCTTCTGTTGGTGTAAAATCAGCATCTACTACACCAAAATAACTAGCTGCTACAAAAGTTACTGAAGTAGAACCAGATTTTTGTTGACCACCTTTTGTTACTTTTACAGTATAAGTTGTATTAGTGGTAACACCAGTAAATTGTTTACTTGTATCAGTATTAGTTACTGGTTCATTATTAACAGTAATTGAATCTGGTGTAACTATATCATCACCTTCTTTTACTGTCCATCTAACTGTTATTGTCTGAGAAGTACCTTTTTCATAAGTACCACCACCTGAAACTGATATAGTTAATGGGAATACCTTTTCAGATATCCTTGTTAGTTCATTAGTTATAACTTTATTTTGTACTGGATTCTCTGATTCAGAACTTAAAGCATCATCTACTGTTATAGTACTTCCACCACCTTCTTGTGGATATACCTTTCTTATAGACTTATCTATATAAGTATTTGTTATAGTTAAATATACTATAGTACTGGTAGTTGAATCAGATTGTAATAATCCAAGGTATATATATGTGGTATCAAATTTCTGTTTAAAAATCTGATAAAATTCATTATTAGCTGATGGTATACTTAATACTAACTGTTTTTCCTGAATTATATTCTTTAAATTATCAAAACCACCATCTTTAGCTAATTCAGTACCTATAGTAGAATTACTAGCATTTAAGTAATCTCCTTTTAATAAATAGGTTGGCCTATTACTAGATACTTGGGTACTTAATAAATCTAAAGACCTTTGTAATTCCTGATCTTTTTGTGTTCTCTGACTTACTTCATCAGAAAGATTAGTTTGTAATTCAGAAATATCAGTTTCTGTAGTACTTACTCTACCAGATATATTTGATATACTAGTCCCAATTTCTGATATTTCAGTTTCTATTCCACTAACTTTACTATCAGTTTTATCTAAATTAGTCTCTAAATCCGAAACCTTGGTATCTAGAGTGGATATTCTATTATCTAATCCAGTAATCTGTTCAGGAATCTGATCAATATCTTCTGGGATAGCATCTACTTTACTACTTAATTGTGTTACTTGTTCATTAGTTTTACCCAATTCAGTTTCTAACTGTATTACTTGTTCAGGTATATCACCAATATTTTCAGGGATAGTATCCACTTTAGTGGATAATTCATCTACTTTAGTTGATAAACCACTTATTTGTAATTCTAATGAACTTTTTAAACCCTGAATAGCTAGATTAAATTGTGATTCTAAATTTTGATCACCTGCTATTCTATCCTGTATTTCTTGAGCTAATTCTTTTTGTAATTTTTCATAATCACCACCTCCACCACCACCTGGTTCTATTTCATCAATTCTTCTACTTAAATCAGCATCAGCATTAGCTCTATTAATAGCCTCATTATCTATCCTTAATCTTAAATCCTGATCAGCATTAACTCTATTTATAGATTCATCTGATAAAGATTTAGATAACTCAGTATATTTTTTAGCATTGGGTATATTTACCCAATAATCTAAATTACTCCAATCAAAAATTGAAGTACCAAAATAAATCCAAATTTCTGGTTGAGCTGGTACATCCTTATTTAAAAATGTAATAATTCTTAATAATGTTTTATATTTATCAGGAACTAATACTACTGCCTCACTTAAAGTTAAGGGTTTATAAGTACCATCTTGACAACAATATCTAGTAGAACAATTGATTATACCATCACTTAAAATTTGATTTATCTCCTCTATGGTGAATTTTAATTCATCCTGTTGTTCATTTGTGTAATCCATTTCTTCTATTTTAAATACTTATTAGGAATATCTGGATTACCAGATATTATCAATGGTAAATGACAAAAATCTTTTATTTTTTTGCCATTAGCATCAAGTAACCAAATACCTTCATTATTTACTACTTGAGCTTTATCCCCAGCATAACTATTTAATATATTATTCTGTTCTTCTGGATCTTCCCTTTGAAGAATAATAAAAAATAATAATGCCTCATCCTTAGCTTGTGCTACTTGTGAATCACCACCAGGTTTATATACTTTACCATTCAATATAAACCTATCTTCAGCCCAATTAAAATCCCAATAACCATAGTCATTTATAAAACCATTCTCTGATAAAAGTCTACCAGATATATAAAGAACTGTATTACTATAATCTAGCTCACCACTTATAGATTGTTTATTTGTTGGCCAAGTTTTAATATAATTATACTGAAATAAACCATCTAATTGTATTGGTGTATAAATTACACCAGAATCCTCTCCATAAGATAAAGGTTGTTCTATTTTTTGTAAATACAAGAATGGTTGTTTACCAGAATCAATATCAATAAAATCATTTATTATTTGTTTATATTGATCCCAGTCTTTATCAGACACATATATTGATTTTCTTCTGGCCATAATATTTTATTTATTTACAACAAAGAATGGATCTGGTCCACTCAATGGACCCTTAATTCTTTTATTAACTACTTTGGGTACTACTATTTTTGAATCCTTATCACATATTGGTAAATAGATATCCAATCTCTCTGCTAACATACAAAGATTAGTTTTTATTAAATCTAATATACCACCAGGTTGTAAAGCTTTTACAACATTTGATGCAGACTCAGAATCTAATTCATAGTTATTAAAGTATTCAACTTCTGTGGGTCCTGTTTGGATTTTCTTTATTGAATTCCCACCATATTGGGATACTGAACTACTAGATGAGGATTGAGAAGAAGGTATATTATTTGGTGATATACAACCATCATTACATGATATCTGTTCAGATGAATTATTCTCTATTACAGTAGAAGATATAGCTTTAAACATATTACTTAATTCAACTGACATAAAATCATAGGCTGCTAACTCCATTATTAATTGATTTTCTAGAGCTTCATAATAAAGTTCATTATTATATTGTTCTAATGGAATTTCATGATCTACTAATGGCTGAATATATAATTGCCATTTTTCTATAAATTGCCTTTTTATATTATATGGGATATAACCAAATATACTCTTAGGGATGTATATATCTATCAATTCATATATACTTCCAGATAAATGTGTTTTTACTTCATTAGATACAAATACCTCTTGAATACATTTACCTATAATAATATCATCTTGGTTTTTTACTGATAAACTAACTGAAAAGATACCCGATAACTTATAATTATGTATCGGGTTCTCTTCAGAAGATTCATCACCATCACCAAAATTCCAAAGTAATTTAGAATTATTAGGAATATCTTTGGATCTATTCCTAAATGTTACCTCCAATCCTACAGTAGTATAATTAAAATCAACTACCATAGTTTTTATTTATTTTGAAGAACTAACTTCTTCTATTTCTTCTATTATAACTTCAAGAATTGAATCTTTGGTATCATTTTCATCTAGTTCAACATTATATAAACCAGCTATGGTTTTTAAATTGTTCAATGAAAATGCTTTTTTAATTTTTGAGATATCCTTACCAGATTTTACCATTAATTCAAAATTCTCTTTTAACTTCGAGTCATTTATTTCTGATTCTTCTTTTTCAACACCAGCATATACTAAATGACCACCATTTAATGCAGCTCTTATTTTTCTATTATTAACTTGAATAGAAGATAATTCTTTTATTTCACCCTTTTTTATAGTTATACCAGAAGAGGGGTCATGAAATATACCTGCCTTTTTTCCTAATGTTACTTTTACCATAATTTTTTAAGTTAAAATTAGCTCTTGATTAATTGATTAATGATTAAAGAAGTGGTAGAGTTCTATTTTTAATATATCATAAATATATAATCCTATACTAAAACCAATTCAAAATTTTCAGAAAATAGAACCTTCTACCACTTCTGATTATATAATTGAAGTTTGCCGGGGTTTATTACTGTTGAATAGCATAAGTAATAAACTTATCAATATCCATGTAATCTGGGAATCCATTACTAGAGAATTCTTTACTACCATCCAGAAGAATTGCAGCATCCTGATACATTTTACTAAATCCAGTAGTAATTGTAGCATAAATAGCTTCTGTCTGATTTGATACAATTCTTTCTGATTCCAACATTAATTGACGAGCAGTTAGTTTTATTAAAGCAGCTCTTGGATCAATCAATAATACTTGATTATCAGGTACACCAGGATGGATATAAAAATCAGCACTATTAGGTACAGGAGTTTTTAAATTAAGATTTGCAAGAGGAGTACCATATTGACGTATTTTGAATTCTGGTAAATCAAGAATGTTAATAGCTTCTTCTTCTCCACCTACCATACTCTTGAAATTACGTCCTAATCTTGAAGCTCTTACCCAAACTCTTAGTAAATCACGATATTGAATACCATCAGTAGTACTACCAACACCAATTACTGGAGCAGATTCAGAACCATCTACCTGATTACCATTAATTACTACATCCATTGCAAGAGTATCAAGAGCATATCCAAGTTGTACACCAAAATCACGAACAAATATACTCATTACATCTAATGAAACATAGTTTTTAACTTCATCAGTAATTTTAAAACCTTTACCTATTTTAAATAGTTTTACTGATTTCTGTCCAAAACTTACATCACCAAGAGGAATTGTTTCAGCTTCATTTACTCTAGCTGGTGCTGCATCAGATGGGTTTACAAATGGCATAATAGCTGATAATCCATTTATAGCTTGATCAGATGCTATAATATTTGGATAAAAAGGAGCTTCATAAATACCAAGATTTATTGCTGAACGAATAATTTCTGGTACTAACCAACGGATATTCTGATCAGGCATAGTAAAGATATTTTCCATGGTAGTTACTTTGGTATCAATACCAATTTTATCCATATAATCTTCCATGGAAATACCATATCTATCTTTTACAAAATCTCCAAAACTAATATCTACTGAACGAATATCATTTGAACCAGCACGACAAGCATCCAATTGTTTGATACTCTGAGGGAGTTCTTTTAAAAGTTCCTGAGAACTCATTTTAGCTATATCTATCATAATTATAAATAATTTATCTGATTAATATTTGTACTAATTCATCTACTGCTGTAGTTTTATTTAAAGCAATAAATTTAGGATTTGCTTTAGTTGTACTTGCTTCTTCATCATCCAACATGTAAATAACATATTGACTATCTTCGTCCTGTTTATTTGGTAAAACAGCACCAGCAGAAGTAAATGCTTCACCTGATAAACCATATACAATAGCAAATCCCTCTACCATTACTGTTACTTCATATCCTTGTTCCTGAGGTGGATATGCTGGATATACGCTATCAGTAACAGCTATACCTAAATACAGACCAGTACCAAAATAATTAGATATGGTACCATCAGCTTCTAATTTTACTGGATTTCCTTGTAAAATTACCTCATTTGCTTTTACTGGAAATGCTTGATGTAATTTATGTGATTCACTTTTATAAATTACCGTCTGAGGAGTAGGTTGACCAGTTACAACCATTTTCTGTGGATTATTATATCTCATACCTTAAAAGTTTTATTTTATTCGCTTACTTTCTTAGACTTTGATTTAGCTAAATTCCTGATAGAATTAGATATTGATTCTGAATTCTTGTCTTCAGAAGGTTTATTATCTTTCTTATCAATACTAGAACCCCTATTAATATTATTAGAACCACAATCAGCACAATGTAAAGGGAATTTTTCTTCTAACTGTGATTCATAAGAAGAAGATAAAGAAATCAAAGTTGCTATACTAGTAGTATCTGCTTCTAGCAAACTAATAATATTTTCATCAACTTTATCACCATTTAATTTCTTGTAAGATTCTATTGCATGATTTCTTACATCTTTTAAATGTTGTTCCCCAATATTTACTAATGCTTTATTTGAATCAATTGTTTGTTTTAATGAAACAATTTCTTCATTTAGCTTAGTAATATTATCATTTGCCTGAGCTATAGCTTCAGACAGACTTTGTTTCTCAGAAATTAAATTTTTAACCTGAGAAAGAGCAAGCTCAGAATTAGGTTTAGAACCCTCAGCTAAGCTGAGCATATTCTGTCCAAAGAGTTGCTCAAAGAATTTTTCTAATTCATTCATCTTGTTTGTATTAACTTTGTTTTTGCTTTCACCAAAATTATATGGTCCTTCATTATTAATTTTACTGGTATTGTGCATTATATCAATTTCCTGATTTATCTTGAAATCATATAATGATATATGATTCGCAATATCATCTTTTTCAGAAAATGAAGAATAAACAGAATTTGCATAAATTGGATTTATTATTTTATTATCCTTTATTAATTGAGCAAATGGATCAGCACCATGTGAAACTAAAGAAGTTTCTTTATAAGCTACAATTTTAGTAACTATTCTTCTAATTAGTTGACCATTTTCATCATAAGTACCTAACTTTTCATAAAACTCATATGGTTCATTAAACTGATGAGATGGTTCCCAATAAAATACTACTGTAACTGAATTAGAATGTATGGATGGTGGATCCATATTTATACCTCTAGCAATTCTTGGATTACTTACACCATCAATTTTTAATACCCCATTTATACCACCAGGAATTGTTATACCAGTTTCATCATCTACATATGAATCTTGCCAATAAACAGATTTTACTGAACCTATAGCATTACCTACATCATCCTCATGATCACAATTTACCGTTTGTCCAACTAAAAGATTCATTGATTCCTTTAGAACATCTTCAGGAAATTCAGTTGGTACCCAATTTTTAGATACTATACAATTTGATAGTAATCTAAATACTGGTTCAATAAATTCATCCTCATCTGGATTAAATTGTTTTACATTTACATCTGGGTAAAATGTATGGTAGTTAAGATTGCTACCAAATAATCCATACTGTTCAGTATGTATATTTTTACTCTTTAAACTTTCAGAATATATGGTAGAAAATTTATTGGTATCATCTATACCAATATTGGAAGTCATAATACTATGACCTCCACATACTATCATAACATCCTTATTTTTTCTTTTCTTTTTCATATTTATCTGGGTTTAGAATCTTGATCTTTTCTTTTGGGTGATGGGTTATTCTTATCTCTGGTTTTTCTATCAGAAGTATCTTTATCATCTTCCCTTTTACGTTTTTTAGCATCTTCTCCTGGTGAGGATACACCATTATTAACATCTGATTCAATTTGTCTTGGTTCGCTTTTATCTGGTTTTTCATAACCCATTAACCAAGCATATTGTTCTTGACTTATTATACCTTGATTATATAGAGCAGTTAGATTTCTTATCTTATACTCTAAACCTTGTTGAACCTTAACTTCATCTGAAATAGTTGATGTAGAAAAATCTATCTTTATACCTTTATTATTATAACCTGCTAGTCTTAATTCTAGAGTATAAATAAATTTTAATACATAACTACATAACATTTGTATATTTTTTAACTGGGATATCATCTTAGATAATAATATACCAGTTCCACCCTCAGTAGTAGTAGATGATACACCAATTAAAGTACCATTTACACCTAGACCATTAGCTACTGATTGTTGATTCATATTCCATGGGATTCCTATATTCTGTAAAGATTGTGTAGTAGAATTTAATTTAAATTCATGGTCATCAATAAATCCTGTTACTACTCCATCCTTTAAACCACCCATCAAATTTTGCTTCAATTTTCTAAGCATTCCTAATAGTCTATCTTCATAAGCTCTATCAGATTCAGATGCTTTTCTAGTGGGTTTTTGTATTTTAGCTTCAAGAAAACCAACTAACCCCATTAATTCCATGATATGTTTAATATTAACTTTCATATCATGTTGTCCTTTTAATGAATCTAAAGCTGCCATGAAAATAGGTACTCCATAGGGTTCATCAGTATCATTATACATACTAACATAGCAATATGTTTCCGTATTCAGCTTTATAAAATCTTTTTTATGATTTATTATGGGATTTGGATTTCTTTGATAAGGGTGATATACACCATCATTTAATCTTTTGAATATTATTTCTTCTGGATTTACCAAAAGAATAGTAGATAAACCATCTAGTTTATTATTTGGTACAGCTTCTATAGAAATAGCTCCACCTACTAAACATTGAACTATGAATTTATTTACTAAACCATCAATACCAGCAGTATATGTACTCCATTTTTCTGAAACATCCTTTAAATGTTTTCTCATTTCATTAGCTTCTTCTGGAGTATTATTTGGAAATGATATGGTATGACCAGTATTGGCTAATTTAAACATATCTTCCAAAGCTATACTTACATCTGGATTAATTTTGTAGAGATCCCTTATTAATGGGATAAGTTCAGTTCTAAATGATGGTGGTACTAAATTCTTTATATCCTTTAGGTTAGAAATATAATTGTAACCTATAACATCTGGTTCTGAAACCCTTCCAGGAGATAAAGATGTAGTTTTATCATCATTTTTTGCCTTATTTTCCTCTACTATAATTGGTTTTTTTCTATTAAACCAACTAGCTGGATTCCATATAGACATGTTAATTTGATTTATTGTGGTAAAATAACTGTTTGATTTTGAGAATTTTTTCTTATATGATTACATATTGCTTTTCCAAATATATCATCATCTGAATAAGTTTCACCTTCAAGATCTATATCTACTGATGAATTATTTCTATTATGTTTACCCATAGCAATAGGTCTACCTGAACTATCATAAATAAAGGTATAAGCTTCCTGAACAAAAAATGGGTCCTTTATTATTAAAGAATCTTCCCTAATATCCTTTTCTAAACCCTCAATTATTACTGAACGATTCTTAGAAGTAGTCAACCATCCTGGAACCAATTCCTGTTCAGGTTTACTTTTACCCTTCTTTTTAAATAATTTAGAATAGTAGTATAAATTTGGATAGCCTTCATCTTGTAACATTATAGTTACTGCAGCTCCAATATCATTGGTTTCCGGTGCTATCTTAGCATAATTGAATTTTTCACCTGTATCACCTAAAAGTTTAGCATATTTATCCAAAGGTATCTTTCCTTTAAATACTGCTACCTCTTCTCCTTGTTTATTCATACAAGTAAATGATGAATAGTCAGTACCTCTACCAGTTGCACAGTCAGCACCAATAAAATATTCTTCATCTCTTGGATCAGTAAATTCTTTATACTGACCATTGAATCTTGATTTGAGTACTGGATAATCAGATAATGTATCTTCTATAGCTTTTATATCTGATAAGTCAAATACTGTATTACCAGAAGAAAGGAAGTCACCATCAATTTCTTGAGCTGTTCTCTTAGGTCCAAGAGCAGATGACATTTTTTGGTACCATTCATCATCTCTATCAGGATGCATCCTCCAATATAACCTTAAAGGATTAAAACCATTTAATCCAGATATAGCATCTACCCATGTTGAGTGGTAGAACCCTCCTGTTCCATATGGAGTATTTTTATTAATAAAATTATACTCTTCTTGGTTTTTTCTGTTTTTATTATAGTTATAAGTAATATAGCTATGATGATCTTCTACTGTAATATCATAGATATTAGTTTTAAATTTTCTTAGAACTTTTAATTTTGAAAGTTTTACTTGATTGCCTCTTTCTCTACTTATGATTTTATTTATATAATTCCTGGAACTCTTTTGTGACATGTTACTAAATACAGGATTATTTCTTATAAAATCATTTATACCTTTTTTAGATATTTCACCAGATTCTATGCCTTTTAAAACAACAGCTACTGAATCTAAATCAGTAAAACCTTTACCAGTTCTAGTACCTAATTTAAGTCCATAAGAATATAAACTAGCTCTTCTAGTATTTTCTTTTCTAGAAATAACTCTTAAATTAGTTACCCAATTATGATATGGTACACAATCTATATGATCTATCACTTGATTTTTACCAACTTTAAAATCAGTAAAATGTGATAAAACTAGATCAGCCATTCTAAAATGTTTTGATTTACCTTTACCACTATGAAGTATCACTCTTATATAACCACTATCATTTGGTCTAAGATTTTTCTTGTACCACTTACCACCTCTAAGAAATTTTAATTCACCTCTATTTGATATTTGATAATTATCATAACCCTTTACAAATTTCCATATTTCTTTTTCTGGCCATTTAATTTTGGGAGGTTCAATTAATTCTGATAAACCAGTTTTATACAAAATTACCTGTTCATCTTTTTCGATTATATCTCTTACTGACATAAAACCATTTAGAGTATATAATTTATGGTCAGGAGTACATTTTAATGTAGTACCAAATTCAGTTTGGATTTTCCAGGTTTCTAATCTACCTTTATTTACTGCAGCTACAATTCTTTTCCATTCACCTTTATGAGTTAATACTCTTAGATTACTTACAAATGATAAATCAACTGCTGATTTAGGTTTACTTGGGCATATATTTTTTATTTTTAATAAACCCTTATCAGTAATAATTTTTGTATTACCAGAAACACAGCTATTTATGATAGCTGAGCCTCCAGTTGAAACTGTTGGAAAGGCTGCAGCCCAAATAGTAGCTGCCCATCTTACTATAGCTGCCTCATCAATTACTAATAAAGAAAGTGATTCTGAACGTCCTGCTTGATCTGATGTTGGGATAGATTCTATTATGGAACCATTTGAAAATTCCATAGTAGAAGCTGAACCATATTCTCCAAATCTACCATTTACTATTGGGGTTTGTAAATACCAGGGTAGATTTTTATACATAAATTTTATCTTCTTCAGGACTTTTTTTGCTACTGTATCTTTTATGGAAATAATGTTTACTTTTTTATTTGGGTGATACATACATAACCATAAACAATACATAGATATTAATTCAGTTATACCAGCTTGTCTAAATTTTAGAATAATATTAAACCTTTCTTTTAAGAACTGATATAATACTGATTTTTGATAAGGATATAAATCAAATTGTACTCTACCCAATACAGGATTTACTACATATATGAAATTTGAAAAATAAAATACATCCTTAGATACTTTAGCTAGAATTCTAATTTCTTCTGAGGTTAATTTTTTATTTTCTTCTTTTAAGATTCTTCTTGCCATAATTAAAACTTATACCGTACCCTTAAAAATAAATCAGAACCAAAATTCTTTTTCTGATTTGGATAATAAAATCCATTTAACCCCAATGTATAATTAAATTTATTAGTCTTGTATTCTAATCCTAAATCCAAATCCCATAAATTATTGAATGGTCTTACTGTTAATTCAGTGAAAAAATCAAATTTTTTATAAAAAGATACTTTCTTTGAGGTTAATTTGTTATTAACATAATTATATGAATATGAATTCAGATTTATCTTAAACTCCTTTGAATAAACTTCTCCTTTGGTATTTTGTAAATTTAGTTTTAGATTGTCGTTATCTAGTAACATCTGAAGTAACCTATCAGTTTTAGGATATTGAGTTAAAAACAATGATGAAATATCTAGATAAGTTGAATCCTGATAGTATAATCTTAAAGTATCAGTTTTAATTTCAACTTTTGAAATTTTTACTGTATCACTTGGAAGATATTTAGTAACCAAATATGGAACTTCTATAAATTTGAATTCAGGTTCAAGTTCAATTGGTTTATTGATAAATACTGTATCAGTTTTTGTTATATCTGATTCATTGTTATGTTTTGATTTTTTAAAAATCAGGATTACTAAAAATACAATCAATGAAAATACGATACCTAAGAAGAAACTTTTGAAATTCATATTACCAGTTTTTTGAGTTTACTTCTTCTTTTACTAGATAAATCTCTTTTGGGTAACTTAACTTTCAAAACATATTGAAAATTGGTCTCATAAAATTCAGATATGGGTTTACAAGAACTAACTGTATTGAATACTTCATTTAATTCTTCTGGTGAAGTTAAGCATTTTGTATTTTTTCTAAAATTTCTTGTCATAAACATTTGGTTTTTTTGGTGATTCAAGATACAATAGTTTAAACTAGAATTATAAGGCTTATGAATTTTTATATTCTCTTTTGTTTTTAACTCCTTATTACCTTCTAAACTAAAAATAGGTAAATTTGAATATAACTTATTTACCTTTTTAGAAGGTATAAGTTATATTTATTGACACGGTATTGATTTATTTTTATTGCGTGCATATAAATAGAATACTCTAATAGAGTATTCTATTTAATTATATCCTTTATTATAATTAAAAATTAATAATAAATGCGTATATATGTGAAGGAAACTCAATACTGTTGATTTTTTACTGAAAAATCATATGTTTTTTACTATCTAGTGAATATTTTTTATAAAATACACCTTTGATTTGGTAAATACTATCATTCCATATAAAAATTTAACTCAAAAAATTATTTAGGATATGAAATTAAACGAAGGAGATGCTGTTTTAGTTACTGGTTATGCTTTTTTTGAAAAAGCATTGATTGAAAAAGCTGAAAAAGGTCAGTATATATTGAGTAATGGCTTTAAAATTGACAGGAATTTTAATGTTATAGGTAGTAATAAGTTCATTGTTAAGCCATTTATAGAAGAAGAATATCAATTTTTAGTAGCAAAATCTGCAATTCCTAAACTTTTAGATGAATTTAGTAAGAAATATACATCACTTTCAAAGGAAAAAACTATCAAAATATATAAAAAGTTGAATATTTTGAGTAAAAAACACCTTTAAGAATTTAAAAAATTATGTTTATCAGGACATTATTATTATTCCACATAATTGGTAGATGGATTATATCACCTTTCATGAAAAATTCAAGTAATATCCTTGCTTATCATAGGGTTATGAAAGAAGAATATGGTAAAGAATATACTGGTAGATTAGGAAAATTTATATTTACATTTGCTTTATTAACATTAATAATAACATTATGTGCCCTATACTTATAATATTATATATGATTGGTTTATTATTTACATGGTTTGTAGACCAAACCATAATAGATACTAAAATAATTAATACCTATTCATGGAAACATATATCAGTATTAACCATAATATGGTTATTATCACCAATATTCATCATGGGTTTGTTATTTTTGGGTATAAAATTCTTAGTTTCCAGAATTTTTAGAAAAATATAACCCAAAATACCAAAATACTATTTTTAATTTGTCAAATTATAGGTTAGTGATTTTATAATAAGTACGTTTATTTGTATCATTAAAAATATATATGGGATAATGTTACAACTTTTCTAAACCATACTTTTTATATCCAATGAAACCACTAAATCTCATATATATTTTATGGCTTCCAGTCTTTGTGAAAAGGTTGGAAGTTTTTTGTGTTAAAAACACAAATGACAGTAAAATCATCAATAAGATTATAAAAAAATCATTATGAAAAGAACAGATTATTTATATTTGGAATGTATAGAATACCCAAAAGGTATAAATATAGATTTAAAAGAAAATAACATAGTATTTTGTTTAAATAAACAAGGGATTTATAATGTTATAAATGTAAAAGTTACTAGAAAATACCCCATATTAGGAATTTTTAATAATTATGGATACCAATGTTTAGAATTTAATTCACCAAAAGCAAATCTTAGTTATTCATTATTACAAACCATAGTAAATAAACTCAATGATTTAATGCATTTATATAGAGCTGGTATCATAAAGGGTAATTTAAAAATAAACCTTTTCAAAATTTTTTAATTAATATCCCTTGAGGTTACTATTCTTTTAAGTTATTATAATAACTTAAAATTTTTTAGGCCTATGAACACAATTTTTTATGCTCAAAACAGAAAAGGTAATATCCCAATAAAAGGGATAGACCAGCTAAAAATTGAATTAGTATTTGAAAATGCTGGTAATTTACAGAACAATGTTAATGTTACCATGTTGGGAACTATTAATTCAGAAATGTATAATATAGCTAATACATTTAGACCTGGTAGAAATTATTATGAAACAAATCAGGAAATTGAACCAATAGAATATACAACTAGCAGTAGTATTGATTTTACTGTTAAGGTTACTGGATGTTTAGATACTGATGGTGAATCTGGAACTCAACCTAATAAATATAATTTACTTATCCAAGGTTTTAAAGATAATAATACTTTAACTAACCCATTTGATATATATACTGGTGATGGTAATTTAGTTTATATGGATGAAGGTGGAATAACACCTGGTATGTATTTTCCAACAGAAGGTGTAACTGGTAGTAAAACTTTATCAGAAGAAGATTTAAAAATTATTGTTTGTCACATAGATATTTTAATACAGAATTAATTATGAGCACTAGATTTTTTAGTCAACAACAAGCAGCATCAAGCTTAGAAAAATATGAAATAAATATTACAAACGTAATATTTAAAACTGATACATATAACGAAAAATTTCAAAACTCTGGTAACTTATCATTCAACCTTATACCAAATACTAATAAAGATACTGACCGGATTCAGATGAGTATGCAACTTAACCAGAATACTAATCAAACTTCAGCTATGTCAGGAGTAGTAAGAACTTATACTGATAAGCAAAATATGAAGGTAGAACTGAATACTGGTAATATAACTCTTCAAACTGCAGATGATAGTTATATGTATTTTATTACTTCATATATAAGAAAAATATATGCAAAAAATTCTCAGGGTGACCCAAATAATAGTACATACTTGGTTGATACCAAAACTGTGAATGTACAAGAACATGTTTATTCTATAAATGAAGAATATGAATTTTCAGGTGAAATCTTACAAGGTAGACCTATAATAGTAGTAGAATATTCTATTGTAACTTCATGTTTTATGAATACTGTTGAATGTTTAATCTCAACTAATGGTATTGGTATAAATAATACATCACCTGCTAATTATAATTTAACAGCTAACATATATAAAGAAGGTTCATCAAAACCCTTGGGAAATTTCAATAGGCCATATATTCAATTTACTAAAGAAGATGGAGATTCTCATTCAGAACAATGGGGAATCACCTATGATGATTCCCTAATTAATAGGGGTAATCTTGTTATACCAGATTTTAAAATGATATCTTCACAAGTAGTTTATAGAGCAGATAATAATCAACCATTTAGTAGTACCTATTGTATACTTTACTCGGTAGATTCAAATGGTGGTTATAATAAACTTGAAGATTGGCATGTTTCAACTACAGTTTTAGCAGGTAGTGATACTTGGGTAGAATCAAATGTAAGTATACCACAAACATGTTGTAAATTATTGTTGGATATAGAATTAATACCTTAATATTATGATTGAGATAGTTAAATCAAATAAGAACTCTAAGTTTATAAAGATTAAATTTAATTCAATAGAAGAAAGTAGAATATTTGGAGTAAATAAACCATATATTCTAACCTATAATAATGATATTCCAGTAAAGAATTATATTAATATAATAAAATTAGTTATATTAGAAGATTTCTATTTACTAGAATTCACTATAATAAATTAAATTTCTTCTTTTATCCAGTTTATATATTTATTTTTAATAACTAGGATTCAACTACGGGTCCTAGTTATTTTTTTTTGTTTTTCACCAAACTGACTTCCTGATATCATAAAATCAATCTTTGGTGAAATTCTATTCTCTTTTGAAAAAGAAGACAACACAATCAAAGATACCTTGGTAGAAGCTTATTTAGAAGGTATTGACTTAAAATACTCAGACTTAAAAAAAGCTAACCTAGAAGGAATAAATTTAAAGGAAATCAACCTTAAAGGATCAGATCTCAGAGAAACAAATTTAAGATACTCAGATTTCAGAAATGCTAACTTAGAAGATGTTGACTTTAATGAATCCGACCTAAAGGGAATTAACCTAGAAAATGCCAATCTAAAAGGAGCTAATATAAGTAATACCAATTTAAATTGTGCTAACCTAAATGGTGCTAATTTAGAGAATATTAAGTATTCCATATATACAACCTTCCTATCATTACAATGCCCATCTGAAGGAAGCTTTATGGGGTGGAAAAGAATTGATAAATACATAATCAAATTAAAAATACCTGAAGATTCAGAAAGAAGTTCATCAACAAATATAAATATGTAGATGTTCAAAAGTAGAAGTACTAGAAATACAAAATATGGATGGAAGTATAGCTGATATAACAGAAATATGTTCGAGTCATGATAAAACCTTTATATATAAAGTGGGTGAAACAGTTGAAGTAAAAAACTTTGATAAATGCAGATGGAATGAATATTCAACTGGGATACATTTTTTTATAGATAGGAATATGGCTGTAGTTTATGGAAGTAATTTACTGGGTATTAAGAATATCAATCTGTACCTGAAATAATATTAGGTGCCCATTACATATAGCCCAAAAAACCTGGTGCAGTAAATAGGGGGTACGGTGTCTTTTAATTTAAAACTTCAAATAAAAAAATAGGGGACAATTATTAGTCCCCTTTTATTAAATTATTTTTATAACCACTCAATTTTTTTATTTAATTGTTTAAAAATCAAATCAAATAAATTATTTTTTTTATCAAAGTCAATCATAACATTATATTTATCATAAAATAATCCTTCATTAACCAATCCACATAAATAATTAATACTTTTAATTTCATTATCAGTATTAAAATTGAATTGAAATTTATTGATAAATTCGTTTAATTTTTCTTTAATTAGATTTCTTTTTTCATCAAATAATATGTCTATTCTATTATCCAAATCAAATGAAATATTCATTTGTTTTTGTCCAATAAAAGAATGACTATTAATATTATTGATACTAAATGAAAAGTGATTCATTATTTTTTTAATGAATTGAAAACAAACATTGTTATCTACGTTTACTATTTTTTTTACTTCATCCATATTCAAATAAAAATCAATTCCGTTTTTATATTCAAAGAATTCCATTTTGTCAAAATATTGATTGTACTTTTGATACATTTTTTCAAATACTTTTTGGTTGAGTGGTCTAATTTCACAATCAAAATAATAACGTACAATTAATTCCAATTCATTATTACTTTTTCCAAAAATTAAAATTTCTTTTTCCATTTTCTTTTTATTTTTTGTTTATAAAAAGGGGAAATTTCCCCTTTTTTTCATTTGTTTATTACTGAAACGAATCGTTTAATTAATTGTACATTTTCTTTATTTGTGTTATTATCCATAATAATTTCAATATTATTATAGACTAATTTTGCGTATTCTTTCCAATCTTTTTTAAGTGCTTCTAATTTGTTTTTATCTTTTTCAACAACTAAAAAAGTAGAAAGAAATGCATCTCTTTTTTTTCTTAGTTTAATCCTAATTGATTTTTTTTCTCTGTCTGTTTTTCCTTCAAATAATTCTTTTTTATAAATTGTTGCACGATTAAAAGAAATTTCTTTTTGAATAGTTTCGTTACCGATTGCGAAAATTTTTTCTAAATTACTCATAATATTTTGCTAAAAAATTTTGGAAAATAAAATAAAGAAAAAAGAATAAATTTTTTAGACTTATTAGAAAAATCTTCTTTCCTTTTGTTTACATTACAAAGATACTATACTTTTTCTTATAAAAAAATTTTTTCACTGAAAAATAACTTTAAAAAAGTGAATATAATTTAATTGATTATTTACGTATATATAATATATGTATATAGAAATAATCATTATATATACAATACATAATAACAAAAAATATCTTAATATAATTTAAAACCAAACTCCCATAGGTTACCTCCAAGGGTATATTAGGCTTACTTTTAAAGTGGTCATTGTCGATGGGTATTTTTTCTGGGCCTCACTGATACTAATGCCTGATACCCAAATTAACCTTTTTCTCCCTGAATCCTTTGTGCCTATAATGGCCAATAAATATTCGCCCATTGTAGCTAACTTAATATTCATGATTGGCCATAAAGGCCAAAACTAAAAGGCTCCTTGAAAGAGCCCATAGATGGCCTATACTTTTAACTCACTTCCTCTTTGTTGCGTATATAAATATATTATAAGATAACTTAGTATATACCTCTAGAGAATTATTTTTAGTTTAAGAATAATTTATTTATCTTTTAAGCATACTAAATTCTATGAATGATATAAGGCTTTAATATTATTAAGCTTTTGGGCCCTTATAATAACATGGTTAGTAAACATGATAATTAAATTATTTTTATTGCCTATCAATTCAAGCAAATTATCGATTCAAGCAACACACAAAAATGGGACCTAAATATACATCCCGTACCTTTAAGTCCCTGATAACAATTATTATGAGTAATTTTATATGTTATATGGATTAATAGTCAAGTCAGGATTTATTATGAACTAAGTATAAAAATTTACCACTAACTTTATCCTGAACTTTTATCGTTATCGTAGTTTCTATTTTCTTATGTTCATCCAAGAAATCTATAATTCTCCTGTAACAATCATCGGTTGTATCATGATATATCCCTTACCAAAATTAACTGGATCCGTGAAAATTATCCTGAACCTTTCCTTCATTTTTTCGGGATTTTCCAAAATATCAAATATAACCTTCTTGCCATATTTCTTAACTAAACTATTCATTAGTTCAATGCAAAATTCTTCCCTGAATGTATTATCTTCTGTCCACTTAAAATAATTAACATCCTGTTCGTTGTCCGGAATAAAAAATACTTCTACCATAACCTTAAATTTTTAAATTAATACTCTAAACTTAATTCCTGTAATAAATATAAACCCTCTAAAGTTAAATCCTCATATATATCAGGCAAGGGATAATAAACCAGGAAATTAAAATTATAATCTTTGAGATTCTTAAGAATATTATCCTTAGTTTCTTTATTATATAATCTTTCGACCTCTTTGAGAAAATATTCAATACATTCGTTATTAATAAAACCATTATATATAATAACTTGGGAATTGGTTAATTCCTGAATTGGTTTGAAGGTGATTATTGTTTTCATAATTTTATTTTTTAATTCAATACAAATATAATATTTATTTATTATATAATATAATATTAATATAAATATTTCTGAGGCACCTGAACAGGTATTAAAATTTTAACCTGATTTAGAATCCTGATTTAATTTACCTGATTAATTATCTTGTTATTATTACATGATTAAAACCATTCAAGATATTATCAGTATTTATCATGTTTAATTTATCAGGTTAGAATAATTGGTTCTCTAGAATAATTTCCTGTGGGCCTATCCTGAACCCAAATTAATCAATATATTATAATATAAATAAACATTCAGGAACATGATAAATTAATCCTAATTGGTAAACATGATAAATAATACATGATAAAATTACCTGTTTAATTATCCTGATATAAATAACATGTTAAGAATAACCCAATTTAGAACCTAATAAAGTATCTTGATTTAAATACATGTTTATTTAATCCTGATATTTTAACCTGATTAGTTAAACCTATTATAATATATTATATATACATGATAATAAAAACTATTCAGGATTAGTATCATGTAATAAATATCAGGATATTAAAAATTGCCTTCTGGGCTACCCATAACTAGCTTTACCAGATCCTGATATTTAAATCCTGAATTAGTTATCCTGATTAATTAATCCAATATATTATATATAATATAAATAAAGCCTGGGATTCAGGATACTTTTCAGGATATTATTATTTTACCCTTTTGGGCTTATAGGGGCCTTACATCCTCTACACGTTGTAGCTGGTTTACACATCCTGAATAATGGGCCTTGGTTCCTTCCTGACTTAAATCCTGAATACATTTTTTCAGGCAATTTTTTAATAATTTCAGGCAATTTCAGGTACCGTTTGGGCTGCCTGATTTTATAATTTCAGGTACCCAAAAGTAGCCCAAAAAGGGGCGTTTGGGCCCTATTTTTTGAAAATGCCAACTAGCAAAAGAGGTGGTGGAAACAGTGCCCAGAGAATACTTTGGGCTCACCGGACAATAGCGGGTGCACTATATGTTTTTGGTATATGTATTGTATGGTTTTGATTGTATATTATATTTGGTTTATTTTTTATTATTATATTATCAGGATTATATTGGTTTTATTTATCAGGTATTCTAATCAGGATATTTTTATCTTGTATTTTTAATTGGGATTTAAATATTGGGTAATTAATATCTTGTTACTTTATTGGGATTTAAATATTGGGTTTATAATTTCATGTTTTAATTATCATGATTAATATATTGGGTTAATTAATCAGGATTTTATTAACATGTTATTTATATCATGTATGGGTTATTATAATTAGGTTAATTATTTTTTTAATATTATTTCTTGTTTTGGTTAGGGATGGTGTATTATTTTTCTGGGTTCAGGATGGTTTGGTGGTAATATTTTATTATTTTGTGTTTGGAAATTTGGGATCTGGTTTGACAGAATTAAAGGGTACCTGTGATTGGGTGCCCTTTGAGTTTTTGTGTGTTATTTTTTAATTGGGTTTGGATGTTGTATTTTAATTCTAGTATGGGTAGGTAGAACTTAGCGTATATGTCTATCATTTCTTGGTTGTCTGATTCTTCATAGAAGGTTTCTATGAGTTTGGCTAGTTTTTGTAATATTTCTTGTTGTTGGAATTTATTGGTTAGGAGTTTGGAACCATTGAATATGGTTTCTAGGTTATCAGGATTGTAATCGAAGAATTGATCGTCGTTTCCTTCTAGAAGGTTTAATTGGGATAGTTGTAATAATAGATCTTTGATTAGAAGTTCTTCTGAATCATAGGTATATAGGTAATATGATTCAGTTAGTGATTCTTTTACTTGGAAGGTGTTATTGAAGTTTTCTAGAATGTTTTCACCTTGGAATGATATTAAAAATAGAATGGATATTCTTGGATTAATTTCTTTGATTGTTTTTCGTTGATTGTTTTCATAATTTGTTGGTTTTTTAAAGTTCTTGATAATAATATGGTAAATCATAATAGTTTTGATTCAGTAGTGCGATTTGTATTTTTTCTAGGTCATCAAGTAATCCTATTTTATTTTGTATTGGGTTCTTGGATGTATTGAATAATAATTTAAATATGATTCCTAGTGAGTTATGTATTAGGATGGAATTAATTGGTTCCATTATATTATCGTCTATGATAAAGGTTATGGAACCTAGTGTATTTATTATTGTTTCTAGGTTTTGTTCCGGATTTTCAATTAGGTGATTTAATTTACCTAGTATATTGCCAATCATTGTTGGTAAATTTTTATTTGATTCAATGTATAGATATCCATTTTTGTTCTTGTATGAGTATGGTGTGAATAAATTTTGGTTGATATCCTGGTTCTTGATGTCTATGAATTGTGCATATATTATATATGCTGATTCAATTGTTGGGTTAGATGATTTTGTTTCCATATATTTTATTTTTTAATATTATATACAAATATAATATTTTTAT